>OIZW01000252.1_pt1 | contig 53570 bp, 40 predicted proteins | sample 1588581 | NCBI WGS metagenome assembly OIZW01 (sample SAMN03283266) | human gut metagenome | biome: human-associated habitat; material: feces | host: Homo sapiens | place: USA | collected 2013 | reverse complement strand
TTTTCTTCAGCAAAGGAAAGGCCGTCCATTATAAAAAGCTTGAGGATGTAACTTCAATTTCCGGCAAGAACAACACGACTGGCATTATGTTTCATCCAGCAAACCTTACGACGAGCATTATTAAATCGGCGAAGGATAAAAAGAAAAAGACTATCGAACAAAAGTACATTGATATGTACAAACGGCCCGATGCTAAAGAAGACGAAGAAGTCATTATCCCGGATGAAGCCAAAAAGCAAATGCAAGATGAGATTGACGCAGCTGTTGCAAAAGTCAAAACGACCATTGGGAAAGGCAGCCTACGGATTAAATACAATAATCATGAATTTCCGGTTGTGCTGCGTAATCCGAACACGCCGACAGGAAGATACCAGCAGGAAGCCCTCAAGTGCGGCGTGAAATTCTGCCGCATCACGCGCAAATGGGTTCGCAATAAGTGGAAGTATTATGCTCAACTTGTTTTGGAAGGGTATCCTCCCGTCGAATGCGATAGCAACGGCGTGATGAGGCATCCTGTCAATCAAGGCCGTGTGGGCCTTGATATCGGCACACAGACGCTCGCCATCAGCGGCAACGATATCTGTGATTTGAGAGTGCTCGCGCCGTCGGCAAGAGCACAAGCCAAAAGCTTTGTAAACGAGATTGCTCGCACACAACGGGCAATGGACCGCTCCCGCCGCGCTACGAATCCGAAATATTATAATCCGAATGGCACGATAAAACGATTGAAGTGTAAGCACGGCCAAAAGCAAAAGCGCAACTGGAAGTACAGCAGGCACTACTATCGCCTGCGAGCTAAATTGCGGGACTTAAACCGCCGGTTGGCTGATATCCGTAAGATGGAGCACAATACCCTTGCCAATGAGCTGCTGCAACACGGCAATGAGTTCGTAGTCGAAGACATGAACTACAAGGCTTTGCAGAAACGCAGCAAGGAGACGAAAGTTAACGTCAAAACTGGCAGGGCACATACGAAAAAGCGTTTCGGTAAATCTTTAAGTCGCTGTGCTCCCGCGAAGTTTATCACGATTCTTACAAACAAAGCCGTCCGCAATGGCGGCAGCGTCATCAAGGTGGATACTTTTGAAGCAAAAGCCTCTCAGTTTGACCATACGGACGAAAGTTATACCAAGAAGAAACTGTCTGAACGGATGGCACATCTCAGCAGCGGAGAAGTGGTTCAGCGTGACCTGTATTCCGCTTTTCTGCTTGAACATATAGATACAGAAACCCTGAAATACGATATCGAAGCTCTTAAAGCTGCTTTTCCTGCGTTTTTAATGATGCATGAAAATACAAAAAAGCGCCTGCAGGAAGCTGAAAGCTATCTTCCAGCAAGCGTTGGGTTCTAAAAATAATAATTTTCCGGGGGTCTCGACACGTCCCTCGTGAGAGAGCTGCCTCGCAAGAGGTGAAACTCCACAGGAGGATGCACTCAAAAAGCTGGGAACACAGACAAGTATGTTGGTCAACCTGCAAAGGCTGGATGCTCACAGAAAGCCACGCCCGTGGCTTTTTGTGGGAAACCGCATAACTCGCTGCCTGGTATGCTGCGTGGTGATGAGCCTTGCAACTGCCGCCCAGAAATCCCACAGTTTTAACCGTGGGAGGGTGTCAAGGGTTGTGAATATTTTTCGATAGGAAACTGTTGTTATCTATCGTACAATTTTTATGATATTCCGTTCACACAATATCGCAAGAGAAAAGAAAAAGCCGCTGCCCCCCAGCATAGGCAACGGCTTATTGTTATAAAATGAAGGCCGGGAAAGCCCACGGCTTCAACCGTGAGAGAATGTCAATTCGCACACTTTGACAAGGCCGGGACTGGCGGTGGAACGAACTTCATGTTTTCGGCATCGACATCAACAATCAGAGAAGTGAGGCTGATATCAGACTTGAGGTCTGGATTTGAAGCGAACGGTTCAGCTTCGGATTTTTCAGGAACATAGGTTCCGTTCAGGATGCTTTCCAGCTTTTTGGTCTGCTGCTGCATAATTGCCTTGGCAGATGCCGTTCCACGCTCTTTGGTGAAGTAATCGGTATAACATGCCGTCATCCCGATAAGGCAGTCCCGCAGCACATTATTCCCTTCGCAGAAATCCGTGACAGCATCAATCCACTGCCGCATTGCTTTCTGATTCACGAAATGCTGAACAAGCCGTGCATCCTCATAACACATATGTTTTGCTAATCTCACGGTGAACGTTTTGCCATATTCACTTTGTTTATGTCCCAGAAAACAAGATTTGAAATCCGGGCCCAAATTACAGTCAATCATCTTCGTTCACCTTCAATTTGCTTTGATTGTCTTACTTCTTTTGCTTCTTATCCCTGATGTATTCCATCAGCTGTTCCATTGTGGTAAATTTATGGGCACGCATCTTGGCGTAGCAGCGATTGCATACTTTCCGGCAAAGAACCGGTGTTCGACCGCATACGATACAAGGCCCCTGTTGATTTGCAACACGGTCTTTTTGCGTATGCCCCTCTGACCTCAGAACTGCATTGTTTGAAAGAGCTCGCCAGCATTTTCTGCAAAGTCCTGATGTTCCGCAAGTCTCTCCACAAACAACGCATTTCTTGGATTTTGGATACCGTTCTGTGTAGATTTTCTTGATTGCGCTCCGAACCAGCATTTTAGATTTTTGGATTGTCTCGTCATCCTGGGATTCAATGCCCTTGTTCAGCGTATCCCAACACGCCAACCACTCGGTTTCCGTCAGCTGGCATCCAGGCAGCGGTTTCCGAACCTTTCTATCCTGTCGAATCGCATATCTCATACAAAATCACCATTCAGGGTCAAGCACAGACAATCCTGTAAAGATATCGCGCTTCGAATCAATCGACACGATTTTCCAAGCACCATTGATGATGCGCATACCAATCGTTGCCTTCATATGTGCATCGCCGTTTGTTGTAGATACTTTCAGCTTTACGTTCATCTTCACGCCGTCGTTCCCGTCAAGCCGATAGGTATACGCATCCGGGTATCCTTCAATCGTATCATCGGGCGTTACCGTAATTGACGTAACAGATGCGCCGAGGGCTTTCTTGTCAGCGTTAGCCTGAATTGCTTCCACATCATCATCGCTGTCAACTGGTTCCGGAACACAGTTCGAGATTTCATTGGAATCCAGCAGAACGTTTGAGAAGTCGCTCTCCCCTGCCCCAATGGAAAGGAGACGATAGACTTCCTTCATGACAGCAGAGAGCTTGCTCTGATAAGCGTCTCTTGTATCGGAATCGATATCTGCAAGAAGCATCTGCTTCTTATTTCCATCAGCAGCGACCTGATAGACACGGCCATTAAAGTCGCCCATATCTGTAGAAATTACATAGGCAGCGTCACTATCGAGGTCCAGAGCACGGGGAAGTGTTACGGTCCATACGCCGGTTTCAGCATTCTTTGCCGTGTAATTTGAGAGGTCTGTTCCCTGGAAGCTCACCTTGTTGTTCGGAACTGTGAAGGAATAATCGGTGAGAATTCCGGTTGGTGGATTCAAAACCCAGGCACCGTTTGTATATTCCGCTGTCAATGTATAATCCGGAGATGTATCCGCCGTGACTTCTCCCGGAGTTTTCATAAAGACATTGATAGCAGCTTTCGAGCCTTCCTTGGCAGAGTTCAGACAAATATTGGTCATATCCGTTTTCTGGAACGTCTCAAAGTCATTGACAACGACCCAATCCTGAAGCTTTTCCCCGAAAGTGTTCGGAACGCCGAGTGCCGTTGCCGTCTTCTCAGCATCCCCATCCTGCAAGCCTTCGATAAAATCATGAACCGGCTGCTCATACTCAGTTAAATTGTTGCTGATAAGCCGCTTCAAGCCAGTCTTGTTCTCTTCATCCTGCAGCTGCTGAGAAATGGCGGCTTCCTGAGACGCTGCCTCTTCCTCGGGGGTCATCTGTTTCCCACACCCAGAAAACAGCAGCCCGCATGTCATTACAAGCGCGAGTGTTCCCGCAAACAAACGTTTCATTGTATTCTCCTCCTGTGGCAAATCACCCTGCTGAACTGACATTGCCATCTTTATCAATCCAGTTGTTTTCATAGTAAATTTCAAACATCGCTTTAACGGAATCGGCTTTGCACAGCTCCTGTCTTTCCGTGTTGCTGCCGGACGCATAGACGGAACAGCTTCCGTCATCCGCAACCACCAGCTCAACTTTTGCGGAATCATCCGTCTTATTGATATTTTCCTGCAGTGCTGCGGTCGCATTATTCAGAGACGTAAGCATCTCATCATTGGACAGTGAAACCTGCTGCATCGGGTCCGAGAACGTATTATCCGTACTAGCGGACGCACACCCCGCCAACAGCATCATAGCCATAACAAACGACAGCATAGCAGCCATCAGTTTCTTCATATACCTTGTGCCCCCTTAAATTGCAAATCTCAGCATTGCGCCAAACAGCGTATCCGCCAACATCATAAAAGCAGCTGACGCAGCAACCACACAAAGAATCACACCCGTACGCTTTGTAGTTTCCTTAGCGCTAAGCCAAGTCACATTTGACGGATGCAGCGTATCGGCTACCTTGGCCGGAATCGACCGAATTTCATTTTTTTTCACAGCGTTTCTCCTTAAAAGTGGGCACCGATAATTGTTAGAGCCAGAATCGCAATAGTGAGCACAACGCCAACCTTCACAACAAACTTGTTTACTTTCAGGTTGTTGTCATTCCGGCGAGTCGTCATAAAGTCACTTGCACCGCCAAGAGCCGCGTTCAAGCCACCCTTTTCGTTTTTGACAATATAACATGCACAGCTCACGACAAGACTGGCTGCCAATACCACAAGGCCCAAGATAAATTCGATAATGCTCATTTGCCTTTCCCCCTTTATTCCAAGAATCCTTTATGATGACGCACAGTCAGATATCCTTCCATGCTGCGCACAACCTCAAGCGCTACGCTGGACATAATCATCAAGCTTGTACCACCAAAAGAAATCTGAGTTCCACTGATTAAACTAAGCACCATCGGCATCAGAGCAATGATGGCCAGATAAAAGGAACCAGTCTGTGCCATTTTGTGTAATGCTTTGTTCAGCATCTCGGTTGTCTGAGGACCGGGCCGATATCCGGGCACTGCGCCGCCTTGATTGCGCAGGTTGCTGGAAATCGAAACAGCATCAAACTGAATCTCGATATAGAAGAAATTGAAAAGAGCAATCAGGATAACGTATACGGCATAGTAAATCCAGCTGCCGGAAGAGAATACAGAAAGGACCGAATGAAGTCTTACGTGCTTCGTGGCGTCTACGAACATATCTACCGTTGCCGGGATACTCATAATAACGCCAGCAAAGATAATCGGCATCACACCACTCATCAAGAGCTTTACGGGGATATAAGAAGCCTGGCCTCTTGCATTGTATTTACGTGCTGCATATTGAACGGGGATACGACGTTCTGCCCCATCACTGTAGGATACGAACCACACGGCGAAGAGCATTGCAACTACCATCCCGATACCCACGAGAGAGTACAGCCAGTTGCCGCTCTCGACCTGAACGGCAATGTTATGGGCAATCGTGTTGATGTCGGTCCAGCGAGACACGATACCGGCAAAAATCAGAATTGAAACGCCGTTGCCAATTCCAAACTCATCAATTCGGCCGCCAATCCAGACAGAAAGCTGAGACCCTGCAAGGAAAGTTGCCATAATAACAACCGCCGCGAAGAACCCACTTTTCCCTGCCGTATACTCAAGAGCTCCGTAATTGCGGAGCACGAAGTAATAGCCGATGCTCATGATTGCAGCCATTGCCAGAGCAATTCGTTTGGTGTACTCGTCTAGTTTGTCTTTTCCAGTTGTTTCTTTTTGCAGCGCTTCCCAGCTTGGGAGTGCCACGCACAAAAGCTGAGTGATGATGGACGAGTTAATGTAAGGACTCACACCCAACGCAAAGAACGCGCATCGAGAAAGAGCACCGCCAGACAGCATGTTCATGTATCCGAAGATACTGTCATTGGAAAACATCGAATCCAATGCGGTATTGGAAACAAACGGAACCGGAATGCTGCATCCAAGGCGGAATACCAGAATGAGAAGGAGCGTAAAGAGAATCTTTTTTCGCAAATCCTCAATCTGCCAGATGGATTTCAGTTTATTCACTGTTATTTCCTCCAAGTGATTGTGATTTGATTTACTCAGGAGCTAATGGCTTGAGTCTGGTTCGGAATCCGGATACTTCTCTGCCGCGTCTCACTGCTGCCAGTGGATGCCGGAAGTGCATTCGGTTTCTTCATTTCAATCTTTGCTGCAATCTGAGCGCCAGGTTCGACTTTCAACATGCTGCACCGGATATAAGTCCCTGCCACGACCGCATGTTCGCCAAAAGCCGCAGTCTGTTCAGAAAGACATTCAATGTCGCCGTTGATTTCACCATTGATGTCAGCCTTCTCACGCACCGTGACATGACCTTTGATTTTACCGCCGTGCATCCGAAGCTTGTTGCAAGTCACATTCCCTTCGATGTAGCTGGTTTTCCCAACGCAAGTCACAGTCGATGCAGAGATATGACCCATTACCTTTCCGGCAACCATCAAATCACCTTTAACATCGATGCCTCCGCCGATAACTGCATCTTTGGAAATGACACATACGCTTTCCTTCACAACACCCTCCGCTTCCAGTTGCCGCTGATTCTGTTTCGGCATCAGGATTTCAGATTCTTCATCGAGCCCGGTTCCGTTCTCGCCAACCCCCAATGCTTCCATCACCTGATTCCCAATGCTCTGCTTATGTTCCTGAGCTGCGATAGTCTCAACCGGTTCCGGCTGAGTTTGTGATTTCTTTGTTCCAAACAACTGTATATTACCTCCTAACGAATCACGAATAGCAAATATGTGGTATATCCACATTTTTATTATCTGCGACTCGCAAGCAGGGTCAACCCATCGGATGGTCGATTTTATACTGGATTTCCGCCTGCTTCCTTACTGCTTGATAAAGCTGCGGATAGTTTAGAGCCATCTCCATCACCGCGTCTTTGCCACTCTGCTTAACGCCCAAAATCTGACCGGTCCCACGCAGTTCCAAGTCCTTTTCAGCAATCTTGAAACCGTCATTGGTCGCCTCCATAGTCTTTAAGCGCTCATTCTCCTTGTCCTTAGACAGAAGCACGCAATAGCTCTGCAAGCTGCTGCGTCCAACACGCCCTCTGAGCTGATGCAGCTGTGCCAATCCGAAGCGTTCCGCGTTCTTGATAACAATGACCGTAGCGTTCGGGACATTCACGCCAACCTCAACAATCGTGGTAGAGATAAGGATGTTAGCCTGATTTTGAGCGAATGCTTCAATTCCTTCCTGAACTTCTTTGGCTTTCATGTCGCCGGAGATTGCCTTGATTGTCACTTCCGGGTAAGGCTTAAACCATTCTGTCAGCTTTTTGTAGGTCGTCTCAACCGAATCAACGCCTTCCAGAGTTTCCGAATCCGAATCTTCAATCAGAGGGCACACGATATAACACTGATGACCTTCCTTGATTTGATTGTATACGGATTTATAGCAGCTGTTTTCATTAGACCAGATAATGGTCTTTACAGGCTTGCGCCCGGCAGGCATCGTATGGATATTGACGATTTCGGTGCCTTCCCCATACAAAGTGTTCGCCAACGAGCGCGGGATTGGCGTAGCGCTCATGCTGACATTGTGAACGCCGTCTTTTGCTTTCTGCTTGAGTGCTTCACGCTGCTCAACGCCGAACCGATGTTCCTCGTCTACAATCGTTAAACCCAGCTTATGATACTTGACCTTCCCGGAAATCACAGAATGCGTTCCAACAATGATTTGAGCCTTGCCGCTCTCAATCTCTTCGAGAACCGATTTCTCTTCTTTTGCTTTCATGCCACTGCGCAGGAAAACCGTCTTGTACCCGAACGAGCCGAGGATTTTCGAGAACTCCTCATAGTGCTGCGTGGCAAGAACCACAGTCGGAGCCATAACGGCACACTGAAACCCATTCATTGCCATAGCTAATGCACAAATCTCAGCAACGACCGTTTTACCGCAGCCTACATCACCCTGAACCAGGGTATCCACACGTTCTCCGTGTTCCATCTCGGTGAGCATATGTTCAGCAGCGTTCTTTTGGTCCTCTGTCAGCTTGAACGGTAAGACTCCCTGCATCTTGTTCAGAACGTCCCGCGTACTCTTAATTCGACAGAACGACACCTTTGCGGCTTCTGCTTTCTTTGCTTCCAGCTCATAGCAGAACGGATACAACACATCGACCGCTCTGCGTTTTCGGGAAAGCCTGATTTCCTTTTCATCGGTCGGCTGATGTGCCATGTGAATGGCTTCAGCAATCGGCGGAACTCGCAGCGCCCGCATCTGAGCCAGGCTCAAGGTTTCGGTCGAGCATTCTCTGGTATAAGGCAGCGCCAATTTAATGGCATCTTCCAGGTATTCCACCGACATTCCTTTGATTTTCCGATAAACCGGCTGGATAGAGAAAGCTGACGCGATATCCGTCGTGACAAAGTCAGGCGTTGCCATTGTCATGTTGTTGTACTGCTCGTTCCAGGAAACGACTCCGCCAAGCGCAATGACGTCGCCGACTGAAAACTGCCGTGTGCGGAACGGTTGATTGAACCAGAATACCGTACAAAAAGTGTTCCCGTCCGTAAGGCGCAGCATGTAATGCTTGCCATCAATCACTCGGCCACTCACGACCTTACCCTTGATGGCAACATGCTCTCCTTGATGATATTTTCCTTCCGCAAACGAGATAGGATTCCTGAAATCCAAGTATTTGGTCGGATAATACCCGAGCAAGTCTGTCACCGTTTCAATTCCCTTACTAGCAAATTGACTTGCTTTTCGCGGCGTAATACCAATGTCAGTCAACGGCATGTTAGCCATATCGTTTACTCCTCTGTCATTCCGTAAAACAATCTGTTCCGGAAGTTCCAAAATTCGTCATGTGAATGTCAAGGTATTTTTCGTTGTTATAGTGCTGTAACCTATTTTTGAGCAATGAGTTGCGGTTTTCAATGTCGTTCGTATCGATTGCCACATCGACCGCGTCCATATTGCCTACAATTCTGCACTCATTCTTCGAACGAGTCACTGCGGTATACAGAAGATTTCGCTGCTGCAGCTGTTTCCAGCCAGTATCAAACGCCACCACGACTGCTTTGAACTCAGAACCCTGTGATTTATGAACCGTCATCGCATATGCCAACGCAAATTCAGATTGCATCGTCTTTCTGCTGACAATCATCTCAAAGCATTCGCCATCCACATCGCAAGGGTTATCGAACCTTACTGTATAGGCGTTGCAAATCATCGCGCCATCCTGGCCCAGGGCTTTCGGTTCAAAGCTCGTGATGAAACCCATATCACCGTTTACAAAGCTGCCTCTATGGTTCTTGCACAGCATCACGCGGTCACCGATTCGGTAATCGAATCCCTGTTCCGGTACGCCTTTCAAGGATTCAATGAATCCGCTGTTTTCATATGTTGCCGGATTAAGCTTATCCCGAATCAAAAGATTCAGGTCTGTTGCAGAAATATACCCACTTCCCTTTTTACGGACCGGTGTAAGCAGGCATATATTCTGAACACCTTTACGAATTCCATCCTCCGCATGTCTATTGTCCAGGTCATTCACTTCGCCATATTTTCGAACGAAATGAAAGTAGTTGAACAGCACTGTTGTTCTGATTTCCATACCTTTGGTGGCCGGAATCAGCAAGAACGATTCGTCTTGTCTGAAAGTACTCGTCTGCTCACCAGCATTGATGTGTATTGCATTCTCTACAATCGCGCCCATATTTCTATGACAGGAGGAGAGCTTACATACATTCACTTCTCCGCTGTCAATCAAATCTCGAAGAACATTGCCTGCCCCGATTGCAGGAAGCTGGTCAGGGTCTCCCACTATGACCAGTTTGCAGCCATGAGAAGCCAGTGAGAAGACCATATGCGCCGTTTCAAGGTTGCACATTGAGAATTCGTCAACCACAATCACACTTGCTTCATTATCAAAGCAACCAAAAAACGCTGACTGAATCGTAGATGCTGCATGTCCCGTTGCTTCCCGCATTCTTGCCGAAGCTCGACCAGTAGGAGCACAGAGCAGAATGTCTTCTTCCTTATAGTAGCTGCCTTTTGCAACCATAAACGCTTCAATGATGGTTTTGATAATAGTCGTCTTACCGCTGCCGGGGCCGCCAGTGATTACCGTCACGTTCTGGCTGTCACTGCCATACACCGTGTATGCTGCTTGCTTTTGAGTGTCGTCCAGCAGAAAGCCATCTTTCATCTGCACGTTCTGGATAGCTCTATCCACATCGGCTTTCGAGACTATGCCGCACGCTGCATTCATGCAGTGGTGCAATGTATGGCAAAGGAACGTGATGTCGCATTCAAGTGCCCAGTATCGGCGCAGATAAACGCAGAAGAGAGGTTTTCCGCTTGCGTTCCCGCTAGACTTTTCTGCCACCAGCAGTCCTTTTCGTCTCGCGCCATTCACAGCATCTCGTATTGACTGTTCAGGAATTCGTGATTCGTGCAGTTCCTTTTCCACGGTCGTTGCCACGCAGGCCATCAACTGATTCAGCCAAACGAAAGAATGGCCTTCCATCTGTGCCTGCACCTCAAGCGAATGCAGCACGATAGCTTCCACCCTGCGCTGGTCTTTCCTGTCCATTCCCAGCCCGACCAACGCAATGCGGTCAGATGCAGCAAACCCGATGCCACTGACATCTTGATATAGGCAATACGGATTCTCCTTGATGGCAGCTAATGCCTGCTTGCTGTCCCCGTACTCTTTCAGAACGGCATTGATTTTCTGCATTGAGATGAAGGGAAGTAGAAAAGAAATCAATTCCTGGTCTTTTGCGATATGAATATAGGCATCGTGGATTTTCTTTGCTGCCTTCTCTTTGATTCCGGCCAGTTCCGTCAGCTTTTCCGGGCTTTTCTCGATTATTTTGAGGGAATCGGCACCAAACGCTTTGATGATTTTCTTTGCCGTTACAGGTCCAACTCCCGGTACATACCCGCTGGTCAACAGCTCATAGATAGAATCTGTGCCGCCAGCTTCATAATCAATCTTGCAACTTTCGACCTTAACATACTGTGTTCCCCGCCGTGCATCTTGTTCCCAGTGCCCTTGATAGGTAATATAAGCATTCTCAACAGGGTTCGGAATAATGCCTTTGAGGACAATGCTCTTACCGTCTTCAATCCGAGATGCAACCAGAATTGAAAAGCCGCTTTCAGGGTCACAGAATGGAATATCAACGATTTTAGCCTTGTATTTTGTCGCACTTTGTACTGCATATCTGTTATATGTTATTGTCTGATAGCTGCCAACCATTTGATACTCCTTAATACAACACGAAATGATAATCCGGATACATTGATTTAAGTAGTTTCCACTTTAGGCGAAAAGCTTCGGTTTGAATGTACTTCCCGTTCTTTTGGTCATATCCCTTTACATCCTCTACCACGACCGTGCCATTTTTATCTCGATAATAGAAATCTGCTCGGTAGTCGATTTTCTGAATTCTTTTTCCTTCATACTGAAACGCTTCCTGAATTGTCAACGGGACCTGCCGTTTCAGCTCCGTGATACTTCCGCCCTTTTCAAGTATCTGCAAATCTAACCACCGACAATATTCTTTAGTAGAGTCAAACACATCCACGATATTGCCATGCTCTTTTGCATCCTTGTTCCCTGCTACAAATCCGTCCTCGTACGCATAAACCTTGTGATTCCCGTATTTGGGATGCGTCACTTTGACTTCTTTTGCTTTGCTGGCTTTGGCACAGTCTTTTCCACACTGCACCTGAATACTCAGCGCAGGGTTCTTTGCCAATGTTTCGTTAAGCCATTTCTGTGTCAACTGCATTTCGGATGCCTCGGATGATGGTGTAAAAAGAAAACTCTTATACTTCAATTATACCATTCCTGCACTTTGGTCACAACAAATTGTTGTTTTGTTAACTATCATTTCACAATTACAGTTTCTTTCAATGTGCAAATCACTTGCGTACCTGTTATTGTATTTCGTTTATTTCATGTCCATGTTATTGCGTTCCTGTTGTTGTGAATTCAAAATTGCTTTGGATAAACATAACGGAGATTATTTACATCGACTTTTCTTGCTGCTCTCAGGCGAAGTAGGCATTCAGAAAAACTTCCATAAATACATTATCCTTGGCCTTTGTGGTATTCTGAGGTTCTCACTGTTACTTTTTTCTTTCCAAACCAATCCATTCAGCCCAACTAAACAAAGATTATTTACGTTCCACTTTTTCTGTTGAGACTATAACAGAGATTGTTTTCACTCATCTTTATACTTACCCACAGTTTAGCAATTCACAATTTCAGTGCTTTTCAGGTCCAGCTTTAACGGAGGTTCTTTTCGTATTTTGCTTCTTCTTTTGTTCATAAACCTTTCCATAAGCAAACGGAGGTTCTTTACGTGCAGTTTTTAGTTTGCAGTGTTTTTGTGTCTGAGCAATTAAACCGGAGATTATTTTCGTTCCAATTTACTCAGTAATATAGTTTGAGAATGAAATGCCGATATATTACCCCGAGGTCATCTACGTTTTAATTTCGGTTTTACAACAGTCGGGTTATCTGAGATGAGGCAAACCAAGTATTGTAGAGTCCCCATAAAACAGAGGTTATTTTCGTTCAATTTTACTTTCCAGCTCAGTCATTATTCAATTCTCTCCTTCTCTCCCCTACTATCAAGTGAGCTTGACTTTGTGAGTCGTACCAACCGGAAATTGTTTTCTTTCCGTTCTGGATATGATGGCAGCCTTCACTCTTTCACAGGCGTATCGTCAACCTGAGGTTTTTTACGTTCGTTTTCGGGAGTGTCACTTTGAGAGTGGCTTGGCGGAGGTTATTTACATTGATTTTGGGCATTCCTCTACTCTCGACTCGTTTTTTTCTAAAACAGAAGTTATTTACGTTAGTTTTTCGCTGTATTGTAAAACGAGGTTATTTACGTTCAACTTTCTGAACTTACAAATTACCCAAACGCTTCATGGCATTTCCTGAACGTAGAATTATGCAATATTTAACAGGTTGTAATTTATGTCGCATAGTTCCCATGCATTTTTAGCTGTTTTTCATCGGTATTCATCTGTAAGTGCAAATTCAAAACTGCTACGTTAATTTTCTCTTATATAGCTTCGTCATTCTCGTTTCCGCATCAGCATTATCATCGTGTTATCGTGCTTTTATTTCAGCGAAGCTGAACCATATTTGCAACGTAAATAATCTCCGATTCCTTTGATACATTACCTTTTTTGTGAGTTACGTCTACTATTTGTATAATATGCTTATCATTGTCCATTTTGGATGCTTTTTGACCCATAGAATAATGACATTTGCCATAAAACAAACTATTATATTATAAGCAGCCCTGTGTGAGCATGGTACGGTAGCTGTTCCGTTAGGAATTGCTGTAAGCATTTACCAGAGATTCTTTTTATTAGATTTTGAGGTTGAACGAGCAAAGCATCAGTCATTTCAAACGGAGGTTCTTTACGTTCGTTATATACTAATAAGAAAGCAGCGTAAATCAGACCAACCACCACAAACTTGGGAGTTTCACAATTACTTAAACGGAGATAATTTACGTTACGTTTTTGTCTCTGGCGAGGTTAAAGAACTTTTCCAGAGCCATATAAAATCTCAAGCGTGATGCATTGCAAACTGAGGTTATTTACGTTGGATTTTCGGGTAATGATACTTGCCCGTGCGCTGCGATTAAAACAGAGGTTATTTTCGTTCGCTTTTGCCAATACTTTCTTCAATGTGTGACCGCAGCTGGATTGCTACTATAGGCTGACTCATCATTTCAGGTCCAAGTCGTACCCGTTCTCCCCTCCCCTGCTAGTTAAAGAACCCGACATTGCATAACGGAGATTATTTACGTTGCATTTTTCCCCGCCATTTATGCGAAGAAATAGCTTTGAAATAATTATATTCAGGATGAGCTCGTACTCACAATCAAAAGCAGAGGTTCTTTTCGAGTCAAACAGAGGTTCTTTTCGCAAGTTAACCGAAATAAAGCTCTGTTCCCAAAGCAAACAATCTACTCCGAAACACAAAACAAGCTCCCGTGAAGAGCAAAACAAACTCTTTTTACAAGCAAAATAACCTCCGTTTCTTCTATATATAATAAAGAATAAATAATAAAAGAATAAAATATAAATTGCATCTAAAAAGAAATAAAAGAATCGTAATTCTAATCAATAGAACCTTGACATTATGTGACAATTGTTGTAAACTAAATTATAATGTTCTTAGTGTAACCATTTTTAGGAAAAGCTTTCTTTGATGGTTTGCTGCATATTAAAAGAAAGGCTGAGCAGCCATCTGGCTTGTCTCAAATCGACGATGAAAAAGAAAGACAGCAATGCAAAAGCTAATGATAATGTTGAGTCAGTTGTTGGTGAAGTTCTCAGTAATGAGGAAGTTCAAGAACAGATGGCATTGGCTCAACTGCCTGAGGTAAAAGCGCTCAACAAATCTATCATCACGAAAAGCAATGACTTGATTCAAAAGACAAAATACTCATTGCCACGAAATGAACAAAAGATTTTGCTCATTATGCTATCCAAAATCGACCAGCGAAATGATAGAGATGCATCGAAATACTACACCATCACATTCCAGGAATTTTCAAAGCTCACCGGCGTAGATATCATGCGCAGCGGTTATAAGCCGCATCTGCAGCAGATTGTTGAGAACCTGGAAAACCGAACCTTTTGGGTTCCCGATGGGCCGGACCAGTTAAAAACCATTTCCTGGATTAGCAAGGGTTCCCGTGTCAACTTCAAGGATAAAACCATCCAGATGCGTTTTAACCCGGATATCTGGAAAGACATCGCGCAGCTGACAAGCAATTATACATCTTATAGCATCGAATATCTGCTCACAATGCAAAGCACCTATTCGATGCGCATTTATGAGATTGTATTGTCCTATGATAACGGTTCCAGAGAGTACAATTACACGAATGGCGTAATATTCGAGCCTGTGACGGAAGCCGTCCTTCGTAAATTTCCGGAAAAACAGAATGAACTAAAGGGATATAAATTCAAGGTCTTTGACATGGAAGAATTCAAAGGAATGCTTTCTATGCCGTCCAAAGATGAGATACTTCGCAGCAAAAAGAGCAGAAAGACGGAAAGCAGCTCTGAGCCTAAATTCAGCAGAGAAAAAACTGTTTCCGAAAAATACAAGGTCTTTTCTGATTTTGAGAAGAACATCCTTGCACCTGTCAAAGCCGAAATTAACGAGATGACGGACCTCTGGTTTGATTATGAACCGGTTCGGCGCAAAGGTGTGAGAAAGTACGAGTTTCTTTATATTTTCATTAAGTACAAGACAAAGGAAGAAATGAAAAAGGTCCGTGCCTTCCATGAAGAGCGGCAGAATCTTGAAACCGAACTTGGCCGAAAGCGCAAGTCCCGCCGCGTAGTTAGTCTTGAAGCTCTTGAACAATATAATCTTCCTCTATCTGAAACTGTCATGAGTATGAGCTACCACATGGCACGAAACGAAGTGAAAGCCAAAGCTCAATACCAGGACTACGAAGAAAAGCTGACGCCGGAAGAGCGCAACATCTTTACTGATGTGTTTACCATTGTCGGTAAAATCCTTACCAGCACTCGGAATCCTGAGCATAACAAAGAAGCTTTTGACGCTCTGAACCGTATTATCAAGGATAACAACGGGTTGAAGACTTGGACGTTCGGCATTGCCACGAGGTACAAATCCTTGCTGGAAGCAGACGGTGGAACAAAGACCGCCAACTATTACCGCAAAGTCATCTTCAATGATTTGATTGAAAGCTCGGCAACCACAATCGCGTTGGGTGAACGGGCAATCAATGCTCATGAGAATGGCCTGAACAAGCTGATTGATTTTACTACAGTGTTCGATGAGGACACAAACGAATGAAATAGGGCCCACCATTTGGTGGGCCTTTTTTGTTTGCCGAACATCAGAAATGAATTTACACCAACAGGGATTTAAGTTCTGGAGCAGAGAGAAACTTTCATTAGCAATGTCATGAGATGCCAACCCAGGTCGTACACCAACAGGAACGTGCGTTCCAGACAGGGGATGAATAGTACTCTGTCCACTGCCAAAAGCAGCGGTAACAAGTCTCTAACAATTAAGATTGGATTTATACCAACAGGGATGTGAGTTCTTGACGGCTTGTATAGAATATCAAAAAGAAGCAGTCTCCAAAGTTCGCGTTGACATTTAGCTAAAGCATGTTATAATTGAATCATTGAGATTGTGGGTGTTGACATTTTGTGCGATTTGTATATGCAAGCAGAGTTCGTAATTGGGCCTTGCAAGACAAAAATCACGCTGTCAGGTCAAACACCACGTTAAGACTAAAATTACAATAACAGGTACTCGAGTAACTCAACTCTTGAGTAATGAGGTGCGTAACATGCCAGCGAAAGTCATCACAGTCGCGATTGAAAAGGGCGGAACAGGGAAGACCGTTACCGCTTCGAACCTAGCATATCTGATGGGGGAAGATGGGAAGAAAGTGCTGTGCATTGACACAGACCCCCAAGGCAATTTGACCAGTGCCCTCAGTGATGGGAAAGGTGAAATCACAGAGGGTCTGTATGAAGGGCACGCACTCTATGATATGTTCAGTGGCTTCCGGTATACGAAAACCCGCGATTTCATTGTCCCGACCGAGTATGGTGATAATGTGGATATGATTCCCGGAAGTGCTCAAACGCCGAAAATCAATCAGAGATTAGCTGACTTGTTTGATGATGCGAATATCCTGGCCAAAAGTGGAGCCATGAAACGCATTGATAAGATGTCGGACTTCCTGTTTTATTTCTTGGAGCAGGTGTTGGACGATTATGACTACATAATTATCGATACGCAGCCGACCCGTGACTCATTGCTGCTTACCAATGCAATTAGTGCAGCCGATTATATCCTGATTCCCATGATGTGTGATGCAAACTCCCGTGGGTCTGCGTTCAGAACGTTTGCACTGTGCAATGAGCTATGCAATGCACCGGGGAGCCGAATCAAAGGTGTGGGTGTTCTCTTGACAGCGGTGAATAAAAAGGCGAAAGCTGCAAGGCTGATTCGTACACAGTGTCAGGATGTTTTGGGTCCTGCTCTGTTTGAGCATGAAATCCCGAACAGCATCAGTGTCGGTATGTCTGTTACTAATTATCAGCCAGTGTGTTTCTATGCAGCAAAGCAGCCTGTTTCGATTGCATATCAGCAGGTTTACAAAGAATTGATGAAGCGTTTGGCAAAGCTGGAGGTGAAGTAAAATGGCATTGACAAAGAAGAAGGGGCCTGTAACCGCACCCAAGTTGCCTAATATTGAAGCTTTGAAGAAAGTAAACAACAATAACGCCGGTGCATTTTATAACGACTTACTCAATGCAAAGCACAAGATAGAATACGAGAGCCGCGACATATCCCTCTTTAATATCCGAACAAACCCTGATAATGAAATATTCCGTGAAATAGATGACGATGAAGATATTCGGATTCTTGCGGATGATATCAAGCGCAACGGCCTGTTGCATAACCTGGTCATGTTCCCATCCACAGAAGAGGGGAGAGAGGTCTATGTTCTTCTTTCCGGTGAAAGAAGATATCGAGCTCTCAAGCTGCTTGTTGAAGAAGGGGATACGTCCTGGCAGATTGTTCGGAACTGCAATATCATTACGACAGAGCTTTCCGATAACGAAAAGAAGGTATTGCTTTACAGCGCAAACCTGCAGGTGCGTGGTGGCCTAAATGATGAGGCAGTTCGCAGAAAGGCTGTATCAGAGTTTATCGAATGTCTCCAGAAAGAACCCTATAATATGAATAGGGTAGACGCTCTGAAAGCAATCAAGAGCGTGAGTTCTGTAAACCCGAAAACCATCGACAGAGATGCACGGCTCGAAGATAAACTGAAGGGGAGCCTGAAAGAGCTTCTCGACGCAAAATTCCTGAGCCGCAGCGAGTGTGAAAGCTATCTGCGATTCGATGATGAGAAGCAGGAAGAGATTGGCCAAAAGTATCAAGAGCTCAATGCAGTGGATTGTCACGGCGATACTGGGGAAGAAGCAGGGAAGAACCACATCGAAGTGATGCGCGATACGCTTCACGATACGTTCCGGGAATACCTGTTCAGTGCCTTGCAGCAGCGTACCAGAGCAGAGCACGAAGAAACCTATAAGAAATCCATCGAGTATTTTGACAGTGAATTACAGGAGCTCAAAAAGAAAGCCGAAGAGTTCGGGATTATCAAAGAGTGCAACACCCCGGAAGAAGTAGCAGATTTTGAGTATGATGCCCAAAAGGATGCTACCAAGGACGTTGCCAAGAAGGAGAGGGAAGCGGCAGATATCAGTGTAAGTGCCGTATTAAAAACCACTCCGACAATCATCAAGAAGTTGCAGCGAGTCTATTCAAACAAGAGCTATGAAAAAGCATTGCGCCATGTTTCACAGGAATCGAGAGATTCCGACATTGCAGCACTTGAAGAAGTGATTGATATGGCTACAAAGCTGAAAGAAAAAATCAAAGCCGTGGATTGATTAAGGGAAACCTAAATGAATAGTGAAAAAAGCACGATTTCAGTGCGGTTCCGTTCAGACTTTGCGGAAATACTCGAAGTTCGGGCGTGGTACGAAGGAAGTCGCTTGGGAACACTGACAAACCGATTGGTTAGAAGTGAACTTCAAAAGGTCAGCAGAGTAGGGGAGAAGTACATCATCTCTAAAGGTTCTGCTGAATACGACGAGCTGGTAGCTACCGGAGGTCTGGATGAATCGTACTATCTCTTACCAGAGATTGATGAAATCATATCCTTCATGCCGACCAACGAAGGAAGGCGAGGAACAAAGCTAACGAAAAACAAACAGGTCTCGTTGTACTTGACCAAGGATGAAGTGAGCCAGCTGAATAGAATTGTTTATGCACAGGATGTATTCGGAACCTATGACAGCGAAAAGATTCTATCGTATCGTTACGCAATCCATGGGCTACTCCTAAATACTGAACTTCTGAAAAAGCAGATTCACAAGGATTTCTAAACATGCAGCGGATGCACTACCAAGAAAACGCTTGGAATGAGCATTCGCTGTTTGCTATTTTGTAAGAAATGAATTTACACCAACAGGTATGCGAGTTCTGGATGAATTGTATGGCTTGCGGCCAGTTGCATCGCAGGATGCCTTTGGCACCTCCCACGGTTGAAATCGTGGGCTTTCCCGGCCTTCGTTTGGTAAAGATTCCAAAAGCTAAAAGCCTTCCCTATATTTCGCTAAACGGAGATTTAGCGAAGCTTGAAATCAAACAAAATACAGTCCCCTTTTCGTTGATTTTCAAAGCTAATCCATAAAAGCGCGAAATAAAAAGCCCCAACCAGAAAGGTCGGGGCTTTATTGTTATTTAGGCGAAGCTGTAGTTTGCAACAACTCCCATGAGCTCTTCACGAGTCTGCGGGTCAGATGTTGCACCGCTCACAACGGTCCATTCGGCAGTTTTAGCATAATCGCCAATCAGCATACCAGCCTGAACCCAGTTCGCGAGAGAGCGCATCGAGTTTACATTGCCATCTGTAGCGCCACAAGTTTGGCACTTCTTGGCAATTTGGTGAACGCAATCTACCATCGTCTGCAGCGGGACATCATTTCCACAGCCGGTCATACCCTTGATACGTTTGATGATAACCGCATCATTCGGGCATTTCATGTCAACGATGAGATGGTGGCGGTCGATGAACGACTGGTTCAGCGGACGGCAGCCTTCCAGGTCGACATTCAACGTGGAGATGATGATGCAGTCAGGATGCCGATGCAGCATCTCACCTGTCGGCAATACGACGCAGCCAGTTTCATCCAAAAGGCCATTCAAACCGGGCATGACGGACGGACGCGTAATCAGAGAAGGCTCCTGCAGCTCACAGACCCAACCATTGCGGATAGCGCGAACCAGAGGGCTCTCAACATAGCGGAAGCCCTGGCCGCAAGCCTCAGAGCAAAGCTTCATCTGCTTGCGGAACAGCTCGGTCATGCATTCAGTTTCAGTGGCATCAGCCTTAGAAACGCCAGTAATAGCTTCATATGCTGTCACGGGGTCCATACTGATATCAGTTGCGGTCGGCAGGTCCTTGAACAGTTCCTCATTGATGCCATCGTCAGAATCAGTAGAATCAATGGGCATCATGTCGCCAATCAGGTTATACATTTCAGTACCAGCATTGCAGGTAATGAACGTATAAGGTAGACCAAGACCAGCAGCAATCGCACGAGCACCAGCAGTCTTACCAACAGATGGGTCACCACGCAGCATGATGTTGGTCATAGGACGTTTGGTGCCGTGTGTTTTAGAAATGAGATAGCAGGAAGTCACAACTTCTTCGGGAAGGATGTATCCGTCATCAAGCTGTGGGACCAGGCTCTTCTCCTCGTCAGAGAGAATACGATTGTTATCAGCAAAATAGCCAATAAAGTCTTTAACAGACTTAAACGTGGACTTGCTGGCTCCGGAGCCTTTTTGGTCGCTCATAAACTGGAAAGTGCCCCAAACCATGTCCGGAAGGAACTTCTTGCTCTTGGCAAGGGTTTGAGTAACATTTTTCAAGTTGCCGTTGTTGGGATATTTGGCCTTGAGCTCTGTGTTTTGCTCCAGCATAGCGTCCATCGCAGTACCGGCCAAAGCGCAGGCGTATTTGACCTTCTTTGTGGAGTCGGTTTCTGCAACATAAGATTGGAAAATATCTTCAAAACCGTCAACACGATTTCGAAAATCACCCCAGAGAAGCAAAAAGAAAGGAGCAAGTCCAATCTTTGCAACATCCAAAATATTACCATTAAATCCAGTAGATGCGTACATCTGGCCGGTGCTTCTGTCATAAATCAGGCACAGCGTGTTCCCCAAATGGTCAGTTTCACATTCTTTATAGATATTGTTATCTACCCACTCGGCCATTGTACGACCATCTTTGTTGCAAGAATACGCACCGACTTTTCGTCCATTCTCAATCATCTCAGCGCGGCACAATGCCTTCGCGAAATCTGCAGTTATTTTGCCCGGTACACAGTGTCCATTGGTCTGGTATACCCCGGCCTGCTTTACACTAGCAGCGGTAGGGTCATCAATAAACCTCGTTCCGATGCCTAGCTGAACATCATGGAAAATGGCAGGCAGCGCAGGGTCAAGCAAGTCATAGGTCTTGCCGGTCCACCACATATTTTGCGTATTCATAGTTTTCTACCTCCGATTAAATTAAAATAGTCGAGACCAGCAAGAATGCCAGTCTCGACTTGAATTAGTGTGTAATCGCCCGTATAGCCTGTTAGCACAGCTCACGGGGCTTAGAATTGATGATTAGAAGGGCAAATCGTCCTCTTCAACCGCATCGAATTCATCTGCCCCATATTCACCGTAAGTCGGTGCAGAAGGAGCAGGAGCCGAAGCGGGAGTTGCTGCAGGAGCAGGAGTGCTGTTCTGAGTAGTGTCTTTGCCGCGACTTGCAAAAGATGCTTTGTCAGCCCATACGGTGTAGAACGTACGATTTTCACCGTCCTTATTCTTGTGAGAATAGCTGGACAAAGTACCGGCAACCATGATAGGGTCACCTTTATGGAAATGACTTGCAATAAATTCCGCAAGCTTACCGGAGGCAGCGACAGCCACAAAGGAAGGAACATCAACCCACTGCCCATCCTTCTGGTAAGAACGGTTGCTGGCAACCGTAAAGTTTGCAATGTTATTTCCGTTCTGAGTAGAACGGGTCGTAACATCTGCGGTCAGGTTACCCATCAGAAGGCCATCGGAGAAGTTGCCACTGACATCTGCTTGAATCGTTGCGGCACTCAGATAAGAATAGTACTTTTTCTGTCCGTCCTTATCATAGGAGCCGGCTTCAAAGCGGCCAGTGGCCAACACTGGTGCGCCCTTGACGAGTTTTGCACGCAGATTGTCACTGATAAACTTCTTCGGAGCGCGAACCGGGATAAAAGAAGTCTCCTTATTCTGTCCACGGTCTACCGCAACACGAAACCCAACGTATGTGTTGTTGCCAATAGTGAATTCTTCTGCATCAGCAGTAAGACGGCCGATGATGGTGAAAATGTTAACGTTAGTCATGATTTTGTCTCCTTTCAAAAGACAGTTAATAAATAAAAAAGGCAGGCTCCCCAAACAAATGAGAAGTCTGCCTTACGACGAGATTGTGAATTGTACGAGCGCATATATCGCCTAGTAGATGGTATCTATCGTACAATATTCATTGTATCGAGTTCGCATATATCGTCAAGCATTTTTGGGATGAAATCACACAATCGTTGCGTGAGCAGTGAGCCAGTCACCTACTTTGTTGTACAGAACCGTCTGGTTCACATATTCTTCGCCATAGTATTTCTGAGCCTGCTGAACACTCAAGGAATCATCACCGAAATAATCGCTCACGTCGGCATCAGTGACCTTAATTTTCTCTGCTTCTGCCACAGCCTGAAAAATCAGATACGCCTTTACGCTTTCTTCAATGCGGTCATTGTAGCTGTCGAGCAAGGCATCCTCAGTATCATAATCGGTGGTTTCCAAGTATTCGTCCATAGTTTTGCCCATGTTTTCAGCGCTTGTTTCGATTTCCTTGCGGTAAGTATCACGCTGGTCATCAATAAGGTTCTGAGGAATTTCGGAAACAACGGAGTTATCCATCATATAGTTATAGATGGCGAGGCCCAGAGCATCTTTGGTCAAAAGCTCATTGTAATACTGTTTGAACGTATCCACGGAATTGACCAGAGTGCCATCCTCGGTGTAATACTTGTTATCGCCGAAGCAGTTCACGATAGAGTCATCCGTCAAGGTCAGCTCAGAGACATCCTTAAGTTCGATGCGGAACTGAACATCCTGACCAGCCAGGCTCAGAGTGTTGCCCTCGGAATCCGTGGCGTCAGGGTAGCTGTCGGGGAAAGTCACAGTGATATCGAACTTCTCACCGGCAAAATGTCCTTCAATCTGGCTCTCAAAGCCATCTACGTAATACCCCTGACCCAATACGATTTCGGCATCCTTTGCAGAGCCATTCGGAAATTCATCACCGTTGTAGGACCCGGTGTAATCCACCGTCACACAATCGCCTTCCTGCGCCGCGCGGTCCACAGTGGTGTGTTCACCGTAAGTCTGCTTAATCTGCTGCAAAGCGGAATCCAGAGCGCCGTCTTCCATGTGCAGGTCTTCAGTCTTAAAGGTCATATGGTCATAGTCATCCGGAAGAGTAACAATATTCTTGGCCTTGACACCAGCATAGTGACCGTCCTTTTTTAGACCCGCACTGTAATCAATGTTCAGCGCAGTCTCGACGGTTGCAGATTCTTCAGTGGCAGTAGAAGAACTGTCACTGCCGGACACAGCAGTCGATGCACAGCCAGACATGATGATGGATGCAGCCAGAGCAGTTGCAAGGATAAAAGAAGTTTTACGTTTATTCATTTGGTATTCTCCTATTTTTGAAATGTTATTTTTACTGGACTTGCAGAATGCTGTTCAGCAAATCTTCATTGTTCGTGACGGCCAGGAAATTGCGGTCAGTGCCTTCCACGAGATAGGTCTTGCTGCTGTCGGAGTCAGCATAATCAGAGCGAGCAACTGTAAAACCAGAAAGTGTCTGCTTGGTATCCGTGAACTGAATATCATCAGCGTTGTAGGATGCAGGTGCAAACACGACCTCAGAATCGCCATCTTTGACCAGAACGCGCTCATTCGTCAGACTCAAAGTGCGTCCATCAAAATCGGCAGGCACATTATCAAGCAGCAAGGAAGCACCATCATTGGCAGGTGCGGCACTGCTCAGCAAAGCGGTTACTTCTTCATTTGCTGCATCGTTGATACTCTCATCGCCGGTAGCACCGTATGTAGCAATCACAACAAGTACTTTACCGTTCCCGATACCTTCAATGCCGGTAATCATATGAGTGGCACCGTCTTCGTGTTCGGTCATTGTACTGTTGCCCAGATAAGAGCTGTCGCTCACCATACGGACAAGATAGGTTACTCCATTGCGCTCATACTGCAAGGCCGCGCCATCGTACTTGATGCTGTCTGCACTGTCTACAGCGACCGCTACTTTGGATTCGCCATCAGTAATCAGGAAAGTCGAGGAACTCAGCGTCCAGGTGTTTCCATCCGAAGTCATAGATACTACAGGAGTCAAGGCTTCCTGATTTTCAAAATTAGTGTCGGTCGTCGCAACATCAGCCGAGATGTTCAGAGAACTTCCAGTAGACGGATAAACGATAGAATCACTCTTACGGCTTTCAGCAATCGTCATGCCCATAACGACCACGGATGCGGCAAGAACTACACAGCTGACACCCAGAATGACATTGCCGCCTTTGTGGGACTTAACAGCTGCTTGAAGTTTAGCAGCTTTTTCCTCCGCAGCTTTCGGTTCAGACTTTTTCTTTTTCTGTTTCTCTTCCGGTTCTTCTTCATCCGCATACGGGTTCTTGAATCCACCAAACGAAGGAGAGACAAAAGAGTCGCTGTCATCATCCTGCTGATTGCTTTCGGGTTTAGCGACAGGCTTTTCCTCAGTGGCGGCAGGAGCCGCTTCCATAACGGGTTTCGTTTCAAACTCATCGGAAGGCTTGCTCTGCTGAGAAGAGCCTTTCGGACGGAATTTATGTTCCGGTGTGGGGATAGGCGTTACGTTCTGAACGTTCCCTTTATTCACGGTGTCTGCCTTGTCCTTCTCGGCTTCCGACACGGGAGCGGGAATGGTAGTGGACTTATCGTCCTGGACCTTTTCAACTTTCACGAACTGAGAAAGGTCGAGTTTGGTTTCAGCGGGAGTATCCTCTTCTTTCTTCTTGTTCAGGTCCTCCGCAAAAACCGTGGTCCAGGGCTGATTCGTCCGAGTCACATAGGGCGGTTTCTTCAATTCGCCAGACTTGTTCTGGCTGTTCTTTTCGTTGCTCATAAATTAGGGCAAGGAGACCCGCGACTTCAGTCGTGGGAGGAATTGCCCGTTCACATCCTTTCAATTAAATAATTTGTTGCGGGCTCTAAAAGTCGCAGCTTTTTGAATGCCACGCCTTTAGAGATGCTCGTACCATCCAGCTTTTTAAGCGCAAAGCTCCCCGAAGAGCGACGTCCGGAAACGAAGCATTCTTGCCCTTTGTAGAGAACCTTATCCCAAAGACGGAACCCTTCAACGAGATAAGGCATTTGGCTCCGTTTTCGGATACCCTTTTTAGAGAAATTTGCTTTATGAGTTTGCCGATTATGGTGTCTGATAGCCTTTGTACGGTAGCAAACGCCGCAAGGCTCAGCCAGTGGATGCTTGCTAATGCAACGAGCATCGTTTGTATGACTCTTCTTGATGTCATTTTGCTCACGGCGCATTTTAGTGATATATCCATAAGTTCCCTGAACAGGGATAGGCAGCTCTTCTTTCAAACGTACCATTAAGGTTTTGCGCATGATTCCCATGAAAGCAGCATCACGAAGAGGCTTGCCGCGTTCCTTGCCATCAAGGGTCACTCTTCCTTTGTGAAGGTTCTTGTGACATGTGGTACACAAAGTAACAAGGTTGCTTGGAGCGTTGCCGCCAGTCTTACGGCTTTCGAGATGATGTACATGCAGCTTGACTACTTTTTTGGCAGTATTATGAGTACCACAGCATTGACAAGTGTAATGGTCACGCTTCAAGACATACTGACGGACATTGTATTCGTCGTACATCTCGCCAAGCTGATAGTCTGTTCCTACAGGAAGAGGCTTTCCAGCAAGCATTGCCTTCAAGCGCTGCGTGTCAAACTCTGCTGTTTCTACTCTTACAAGAGAGATAGGCAAAATTTTGCAGATATGCTTGATGACGGTAATATGCTCTTGAATTTTTACCTCAACCGAAGGTGCCAGCCAGCCTTTATGCTTGCTGTGGACGCGGTTATCAAATCTTGGTACGCGATAGCGGGTCTTACGGTTGCGTCTCGAACGGCGGTTCTGCCTGCGCGTAGAAAGCAATTCTACTGCATCGCTGCGAGGAGTAAACTCCTCGCTGTAAAGTTCTCGCTTTTCCGTAGATGCAGATAAACCGACATGTTTACTGCCAGCATCAACACCCAAAGTGATGGGTTGTTTGTATCCCGCACTTCCGTACAGGAGCTTGATTGTAAACGGTGTGCGTTTTACAACGCATGCTTTCTTCTGCTTTAACAATAGGCGAGCCTTGCGTGGAGAGCACGGCATCAAGGGTTCGCCGTGCTTGTTAAGTACATACACATATTGCATGATGCCATGCTCCTTTCGATAAAATTGCAGCTAAAAAGAAGCTGCTCACTCCTCCGAAGAGGGTTAAAATCCTTCCCCAAGGTTATAAACGGCTTGATGCAGCCACACCTGTCGGCTTTACCTCAGCTTTACGTGATGTGTTGCCTTAGAGCGCACGGCTAGGATTTACACCGTACGGTAACTGTCTATTCGCTTATAACGGGGCGCAACTTAATGCGCAAAGGGTAGTCAACATATCCTTGCGGACACTTCTAAAGCGTAGACTTACCGGAGCAAGCCCGCGACTTTAGTCGTGGGTTATTGACTGCTTTTCCTCCTCAAGCCCGGTTGAAGCAGACAATGCGAACATTGTAGGCATCGCTCAGGCAGGTATATACGATAAGGTCCGCAGAACCCCAAACAACCGTTCCGTCATTTTTCTGCAAAGCATCAAAACCAGTCACATCGTTGTGGCCGTCACAGGCATCCACACAGATATAATTGATTTGTTCGCCAGACGGAGTGATGACATATGCGGTCGAACCGATTGTCACGGATGTCAAACCAGGCATTTCGTTATCCGCAACGATATTGCTGCCGCCATCTTGCGGTGCTTTCGGGAAAACGCATGCGCTGTCTTCACGGTTGCAGGTTTCCTGGTCCGTGTTGTTATAAAGCGCAACGTCTACCCCAGCTGCAGGAATATGCAATCGGCCGCAGAAGTTCGGGTAATCGTTATCGTCGTTATAGTTCGGACCTGCCGGTGCTGCTTCTGCCTGTTGTTCGGCCTTTGTTTCTTCTTCTTTTTCTTTTTCGGAATCCTTTTCTTCCTGGATGTTCTTCAGCTTGTTATCGATTTTCTGAATAGAAGCCTGAACATCAAGAGTCTGACTGACGGGTGTTAATTCCGTGTTCCTAGCCTCAGTAGAAAGAAGTTCAAGGCGGCTGGCATCCACATCAAGTGTCGGCTCCAACAGCGTAGATGACTGAGCCGAAAGAATCGCCTGTGTTGCGAAATCTGCTGCCTGCTTATTTCGCTCAACATTTCGTTTGACATCCATCAGAGAAAAGATAGATGCGAGCAAAGCAGCAATACTAAGCAGCAGCGCAACAATTTGTTTGAGAGTCTTCATTTTTTGCTTGCCTCTGACTTGCGACCATTTTACGGATAATACGATTGAGCTGGAAAATGGGAGACCGGCTCAACATTTTCCATTATTCGCGATTCGCACATTTCCGCAAGTTTCGGAGCGTTTGGGCGAATTTTGTACTCAATGAAGTTCTTCAAAGCTGATTTGACCATTGCTCTGCTGGGCCTTTTTGGAAGAGCCTCTGCCACGCTTTCGGAAGCTCTGGTCAAACGGCTGGGCCTTTTTGGGTTCGTCAGAATTCTGCTGCTTTTCATTTGCCGGTTTCTTTTGCGATTTTGCAGGAGTCTCTTTGGATGGCTGCTTCTGTTTAGGTGCCTTTGCCGAATCCTCCTTGGGACTTGATTTTGAAGTGCTCGTCCGCTTATCCGTGATGGGTTTCTTAGGCTTCTTCACTTCTTTTGAAGGTTCGACCTTGCGAGTAATGTTAAAGCCTGCGAGAGCCGCTTCCCTGTCTGCTTTTGGGCGCTGAGCTGGTGCTACCGGTTCAGCTTTTGGTGTCTGAGGAACATCAGGCTTTTGGGGCCGGGGCTGAGTCGGATGGCTCTCAACGGGTTTTGCAGGCTCGTGAGGTTTGGCTTTAGGCTCGGCCACGACTGCTTTGGGAGTGCCGAACGCATTCGTCTTCTTTGCGGGCAGGTCAGGAACTTTATCCGGCATAGGTGGCTTTTGCTCTATCGCGGGGCTGTCAACGGTATCGGGTTCAGAAGAAGCAGGGATATCGAAGTCCATCATATCCATATCCGGTTCCTCTTCATGCTCATCCACATCATCGGGAGGATTGAATACGTTAGCATCATCGTCCGCAAACGGGTCCTTTTCATCATCCATGTCAATGCCGCTGGGGTCAAATGAAAGACCAGCGTGGGAATCAGAATTTTCGGCGAAGGGGTCCTGCGTATCGTCATCATCCACAGGCAAATCAAAAACCAGCTCTTTTTCAGGCTTCGCTTCCAGTTCAGGTTCCGGCTCAAAGATATCCGCAGCGTCAAAGGGCTTCGTGGCATCTGCACTTTCTGGTGTCGATGCAGATTTAGGGGCGGGAGGAGCGATAGGTTCAGATTCATCTTCCAGAACGTCAAGGATTTCGGAGGGTTCCGGATTGATTTCGGTGTGAATGTTCACCTTGACGTTTACAGGTTCGTTGTTGTTAATCGGGGCGGATGTTTCGGGTTTCTTAGAATCCTTGGTCGGTTCTTTTTCAGTCGGTTTAGCAGATGTTTCCTGATGCTGTTCATAGTCTTTGTCCGATTTCCCTTTGTCCTGATATTTTTCAGAAATCTCTTCAAGGATAATTGATGCCTGAGAAGCAACTATATCAGAATCCGAGTTCTTCCCTTTTACCTGTTTCGGACGCTTAATGAATTCGCAGGAATCAAACCAAAGTTCATCATCCAGCAAGGGAATGTTCAGGTATATCAGGACGGAAGCAGCTACTATCAGGATTACCGATACCCACCACGCTAATGGATACAGAATAAGAGAGAAGCCATAGAGCACAAAGGCAATGTTGCGAGCGGTGCGGCATTTTGTTTTCAGCTCATCTTCTTTTGCGCCGTCAAATTTCGGGTACGAGTCTTCCTTGCCGGGTTCATGATAAAGAATATAACAGTGCTTGCCGTTGACTTTATATTGAAACAGAGTCACGACCATCGGCTCGTTCCCGCACGCTATCAAGGCTTCCTTGAATTCTTTTACTTCGTGGCGGTTCAGGCGCAAAGCAACATAATCCTTGCACCCCGGAACTTCCAATTTAAGGGCAGTGTTTCCTGTATCCGTCACAATGATTTCGAGTGCCGTCGCTTCCAGCGATTTACTGCGTCGCTTATAGGTTCTACCCATGACCACGATTCCCGTCAGAGTTCTTCTATCTTTCGTTACTCTGCACGAGAACAGACAGCACACGAAGCACAAAAGAACAATCATTGGAAAGTTCATTCAGTATCACCGTCCTGCTTACGGTTTCGATTATCCAGCACAATCAGCTTGGGTTTGTTGGTTACGTTCTGGAAGTTCACTTTCTTCACGCTTGCGCCAACTTCTTGCGTTGCGGTCTGCTCTTGAACCGGTTCCTGTGCCTTTTTTGCGGTCGAGGAAGCCGGAAAGCACTGCTCGATACTGACGAGCGTTTCGTTGTTCATTCCCTTATCGTCTTCAAGGCAAAACAGCATGTTGTAGGTTCCACCAATATGGTAGTCACGGTCCTTTTGCTTTACGGTGAGGAAGATGTCGTGGGAAGCTGTGTCACGAAGCGGATTTCCCTCTTCATCTACCGGGACAAACCGCCAAGTCTCTTTAATGCCGGTCATGTCACGCTGCTGGTCAGCCGAGACGGCCAAAGCCTTTACCGTGACATATTTCCCGTCTTTCGCCCTCTGTACAACTCCCAGATATTCCACGACAAAATACCCGGCCACGAAAAATCCAGCAGCAATGAGCACAATTCTTCGTGTATACAGTGCAAAGATAAGGCCAAGAGCTGCACTGCCAGCAGCACAGAGAGCGTATTTGATTTTCTGCGAGTTAATCATATTGTTCATGTTTCATTCAAGCGAGAAAGCCCAACCGACGCGAAATCGGCTGGGCTTTTTAATGCTGCATTCTTTACTTGTTGGCAAGAAGCGGCATCAGCCCCGCTTATCCTCCTTTTTGAAGTTGATTTGTGTAAGCTGATACCGATTCACTGAGCATTCTGAGTCAGCGGATAGCCGCCGGAATCCAGAAGTGCAGTCAGAGTGCCATCGGTGAGGTTTGCGGTAGACAGAGGAACTTTATATTCTCTGCCATCTGCAGTCTTAACGTTGGCGTAAAATTCAATGGTGACATCGCCGCTCATGTCGATATCGCCGAGAACCTTGTTTACTTCATTGGAAGTGGTGTCGGTACTGCCGGATGCGGGCTGATTGACGGTCGGCTGAGGCGTGATGACATCATTATCGCCGTTCTCAGATACAGGAGGTACGCCAACCTGATGTCCGGTTACAGCAGTGAGAACTCCGTTTACACCATCATAGACGGGCGGTACGAAAGCATAGCCAGCCACACCGCCAACGATGACAACTGCCAGAATTGCTGCAATGACCTTGCTGCTCTTTTTCTTTTGCGAAGGCCGAGCAGGCTCTGCGGTGGCTTGAGTCGGTGCCGGTGCGGCGTGGTGAACGCCGCTTGCAGGCTTTTCCTTTTTGCCCTTGCCAAGCCCGAAATGCTTCTTGGCCGCCTCGTTTGCTTCCTGCTGCATCAATTCTTGAGCCACCATTGTCTGGCGAGTGGCCGTCATCCGGTCCGGAAGTTCATTGGGGTCAGGAATATAGGGAACGGATGCAGTCGCTTGGGAAGGCTGTTCAACAGAACCCGTTACAGGCACTTGATATCCAGGAGCTTGTGCAGGAGAGACGCCATGAGTAGAAACGCCATACTGCATCGTGGTCTGCGGAGTCTGAACAGCGGGCTGAGGTGCGGCAGGCTGCACGGGCTGAACAACAGGCTGAGACTGAACGCGGGTAATAAAAGGCTGAGCAGCGGGGGCCTGTTGTGCAGGAGCCTGAGCCGGAATCTCTGCCGCACGTTTCTTTGCAAGCAGTGCATCGACCACCTCCTGTTTGACCTTTCGAATCGTGCCATCCGGCATGATGCAGGTGCGGTCGGCATAGACATTGGCCGGAACTTTCTGGCCGTTGATAGTAACGTGGACAACGCCAATAGGCTCGCCCAGAGTCGAATTCGGTTCCATGAACAAATATCTCCTTTCGGTTTTTGTGTGGTGTTATGTATTAAATCGAAACATTTGAGCAATCGTGTCGGAAATCCAGTGCAGCAAAACATTTGCAATATCTGCAACATATGGAATCAAAAAGCCACGTTTAAGAGTCCCAGACATGCAGCATAGGACAAAAGCTAAGCAAGACAAAAGAAGAATTGCCCAAATCAAAATAAAGATGTACTTGCCGAATCGGCCAAGGAATATCCAGCCGCCGCCCGAATCAGATTTCCTGTTATTGCATTCAGGGCAAGAAGCCGTTAGATTTCGGATATTGTTGATGTCATCGTTCGGAACAAGGATTCGGTACGCCCGATGCTCGTTAGCCAGATTGATGGAAATGATATGGTCAACCTGCATCGAATTGCGCGTCATAATGCGTCCACAATACGGGCACATGTAGAACTTTCCAAAAGTTCCGGGATGATTCAAGATATACCGGTTTCGGTAATCCTCAGACCGTTTATACTTTTTCCGGTGATTAGCCATGGCAGGCAGCCGAATGGACCCAAGGATGCTCCGGCGGAACACGGCGCTTCGGGAACCCTTCCGGCAGATGGTCCGGGAACTTGGTGCCGTCAGAATTCGTGCCGCCGTTGAGCTTTTCCCATTCGTGTTCCCATGCAGAGAACTCCAGGCCGTGAGACATTTCCCACAAGGACAGTTCCCCGTAAGAGATACCACCCATTTCAGAGAGCTTTGCTCTCATAGCCAATTCCTGTGCGCTAGTAACAGTTTTATTAGATGCTTTCATTTTTTCCTCCTCGCGCTTTGCCTGTTCTCTTCTCATTTTGGCTTCCGCATTGCTGCGATATGCTGCATTGCGCCGGTTCTGAGCGTAGCACGCAGAGCAAAATTGACGGTTCCCCAGGCTGAAAATCGGTGTACCGCAGATGCGGCAGTGTGTAAGATAACCATTGTTGCTTGCCATTTTCGCTAACCTCCTGCCATTAGTCGAAATTACAGTCTCGATTTTACGTGTGTTTTATCGACCCCATATCCCTGATGATGGGACACGAGGTTAATACATACTTATGGGTTATCTACCAAACCAAGCTGAAATCCGATTAGTCGAAACTCCAGTCTCGATTTTGGGTAACAGAAAACTAATCCTTGCTAAGCAAAGATAGCAAAGACTCAATATCGCATCCCCACAAAAGAGCAGAGAGTGCGGTATATGCGCGATGTTTCTTTTCGCAAAAGTAAGAACTGTTGATTCCTACTTGTTTGGCGAGAGTTGCTTCATCGGTTCCGTTCGGGCCATACTTCTCATTGACGACGAGCATCAGCACATCGTAGAGTTTCGAGTCACCGTCCGGGAACTGTTTCAGCAGCTCGATTGCGCCGCCAATCAACTTTGCATACTGCAAAAGAATCTGTGCCTGAGCATAGCGTGCATCCGATTTATGGTCAGATGCATCCAACTGATTGCCAGCAGTTGCAATCAAGCGCAGGGTACTGTTTCCATCCACGCTCGACGGATGTGTAATGCGGGAATACTCACGAAGCAGTACCTCTGTGTTGTGATAGAGATAAGCAGCTTCAGCGCCCTGAACCATGCCCTCGTTGGGAGCCAACTGGAGAACCAGTTCCTTGATGGCTTCGCCGCCGACTTTCGCAATATCTTCGATGATTCCATCAAAGTTATTCCGAATCATAACGGCAGATACCGGGTCGCTGTCCAAAATAGAGCCACGAAGCATTGCCATTACCAGTGAAATGCGGGCTGGCTTGCAAGGCTGAGCGCTCCGGAATACCGCCCGATTCATTGCATCATCAACTGCATCCACCAGCTGTTGGCATCTCGCAAAGAAAAGTTTACGCATTTCCAGATGTAAACGAGGCTTTACGTAACCTGTGCTGTTTTCCAACAGTGACTGAATCTCCGAGATGTTACGGACTGAACCGTCCGTATCCATATCATGGAGCTGTTCAATCATAGCATCGATATCTCGTGCTTTGAGAATCCAGTTCAATGCCGGATAGCACATCAAGGCAATGACAACGAATTTTTCGTCGGTTCCTTTTTGCGCCATCCGGTTCGCGCATCGGGCAAACACCCTATTGCGGTTCGTGCCGTTGTTGTAGGCAATAAAAGTTCGATTGATGTTCACAACAATTCCCTCCGAGGACAGGATGGAACTCAAGAAAGCTTTCAGTTCAGCATCCGAATCCACAACCAGATTATTTTCCAGTGCCATCATTCATTTTCCCCCTCTCCCCTGTTTTCCTCAAAACATTCAAAAGCTCAGCTCTCGCGTCGCTTTTGATGGTTTCACCAAGCATTGTATTTTCAGACATGTGCAAATCATAATGATTTTCTTTGCAAAGATTGAAGATTTTCTGGCACGCTCGGAAACTATGTACTGGTAAATCGGACCCAAACCGAATATTTCGTTCAAAATTCTCGTAATTCTCAATGCTTCTTGCACAGGAAGTATAGACAAAAACAGAAGCCCCATCTTCAAATCTCAGGTTCTCGCCGACCGCTCCATTAAGGACGTCATACAATTCTTTCAAAAAGCCATCACCCATAGCTTTGTTATTGGCTCCATTCTGAATACGATGGTGGACCACGATATCGCCGGTGATGGGCGCTTCGCTTCTCGTGATGCTTGTTGTCTCGTCCGGGATTCTTGCCTGTTCAATGTATACAACGATAGGTCTTTTACTTGATATCATAAACGCACTTCCTCGACTCAAATGATTGTTATTATTTCAGGTTTCGTTGTCGCCATGATTTGTCTTCGATGTTCAGGCTTAGCTCAAAGCATTGTTCCTCGCTATCTTTAACAGGATACTACCTCAAATGATAGCCAATTCGCACAGACGCGCAAGAATACTTTTTAATGTCCCGGACACTATATCTTGTATCATATTTGCATTATACCACAATATATAGTGGTTTGCAATAGAAAAATGCACATCTGACCACAATATATAGTGTGCATCCAAATTTTGAGCACATTATATGTACAACTTGTTGTCTAGCAAAATTCCGAACGTTGCAATATGATGGACAGCGGTCACAAAACTGTTGATACTATTGAATTAAATTGCGTTTCATACAACTTTGTGATATACTGTATATAGGGGTATGCTCCCATGAAATACTGTCAGGAGGTGCATGAGTTTGACAAATCAAGATATAGACATTTCCATGGATAACGTTGTTCAATACGCAAAACAAATTCGGATGCCGCTTGATTCGTGGAACAAAGAAACTCAGAAACAGATATTGTCTGTAATGGAAGCTCAGAGAATAGCGTCAGGGCTAAATGTTACGACATTCTACAACACGCTTCTAGGCTCTACATGCTCTTATAAAACCATCCAGCACATTCGGGAAGGCACAAAGCAGATGCCGCTCGAGTTGGTGTTGGCGTTCTGCTATGTTTTCCACTACGACATTTCAGAACTCATCAACATTCAGAGTGAAAAAAACAGAGCAGAGAGATTCGCCGATTACATGCAAATTGGTGCTTCCATCGAAGCTCTCGGCCCACATATCATTTATAACGCTGCCGCAGATATCGCCAATCTTAATCAAGAAGGCCCTTCCTCTGCTATGGTAAGACGCCGCTGCTCGCAAGTTCTCACCGCTTTTGCGCAGAATCTTCAGAACGAGGATAAAGCCAAAGAAGAGCAAAGCAAGTAGTTCGACAAACAAAAAGAGCCCCGTACAATCCAGTTTATCTGGTGTACGAGGCTCTTTATTTTTAATAGAAAGCGTCCGCCATAGATAGCAGCACATCCATATTTCCATCGGAAGCCGCCGGTCTATCCGGTTCTGGCATCTGCTTGCCCATGGGACGTTCAAGAGGCTTTGGCTGTCTTGGCAATGGAGAAGGCACGGATTTATGTGCCTTAGAAGGTTTCCTTGCCACAACGTCTTGGACCGAAACTTGCGGTTCGGGAGTCTGAACTGCAGAACCAGAAAGCTGATACTTGCGCAATGCAGTTTCAACAGCTTCTTCTATCACATTTCGGAGTTCCGTTGAGGAAGGACGTTGTTCGAGGCTGACGCTCTCAGGAACACTTTGAAGAGAGTTCAAAAGCGCATCTACGATAGTCGGTGTCCGCTTTCCATATCCTGCGTTTTTCAGAATATCGTAAGCCGCCTTCTGTTTCGGGTCTGTAAGGTCAAAAGAAACCGGAAGTCTCACCCGATTACCCTTGTCTTGTTTCGATGATGCCAAGGTGTATCACCCCGCAATCAACGACTTTCGGCAGCCAACCTGCTTTCTGCCATCATTTTGTAGCCAACTGCATTGGCGCGTGGGTCATCGATGAACAGATAATCATCACGACCGAGTTCGCTCTCGATAACGGGACGCATCAAGATAGAGCCGCCACCGATGAACACGGGATACGACAGCGTCAGGTCAACGCCTTTTTCTTTCAGAGACCGAATCAGAGTGCGGGCATAGTTCTGAGCGGTCGTGTGAACCACATCATTGAGTTCTTTGCCGGGATTGTAACCGCAGCGCAGAATGTTGTCGATGGTATAGTCGTCCACATCCAGCTGAAAGCGATTACGAACCGCACGCTGTACCTCATCGTACATCTTGATAACGCCGTTGTTGAAGCTCTCACAGAAAGCCATATCAACCTGACCACCACGGCTGAACTTCACAACGTCGGTGGTATAACCGCCGATATCGATGATATAAGTATAAGCTTCAGGTCGCGCCATGATTTTGGACATGTAAGGTGCAATCGCAGCCACACCCTGCGGGAAGACCATTACTCGAACGATGCGGATTTCAAAATCCACATTATTGTAAGTGAACACCACACGGCGACCATCACGACCAAAATATTTATCGTACTCCGAAGCAAGGTCGTGAATGTGAGTCGGAGGAAGGCCCATCGCAAGGCACACATCCTGCTTGACCTGCTTCTGGCCAGGACGTACATATCCCATCGCCATCATCTCTTTGGCAATCGCAATGAGAGTCAGAACGTAATAGGACCAGTCCGTCGTTTTATTGTACATATAAGGGATACGAGACTGAGTAAGGGTATAATAGTTGCCATCAAAGAGAAGCGTATCGGACTTTACTGCCGGAGGAATTGCACCATGGCAGATAAGACCTGAATTGAAAGGCTCAGTATGCGGCGTCTTGATGTTCTTGTTACCGGTATCAACGGCAATGACCAACGGATTCATAATTCCTTTTCCTCCTTATCACACAACATCACGATATGCCAGGTAACGAGCCGTTGCAAGTGCAAGCTGTGCATACTCGCTGTGGATATCCCGGTTTGTATCAAACTCAATGCCGATACTGGTCATAGCCTTCCAGGACATCTCGATGTATTTGCGGCAAATCTCGGACTTGCCGTTAATAAGACGGCGAGCGTTCTCTTTCATCGCCTTGGAAAGTTCCGGCTCCGTATAGACGGTCACAGCATGGATATCATGCTCTTCCAGAATCCGGAACATCTCGATAGCGCCGCGCAGCGCATATTCCACTTCATCGGCTGCATCTCCGCTGTAAGAGCTCTGAATCAGATTCTTGCCGGTATCAATGCACAGACCAAACGCGCCATACTGATTGTTCTTGTCAAATCGGGCATACAGGAAAGCATTGGCTTCCTCATCGCCCACAGGCTTGACATCGTTGGAAGAGCTTTCTTCCTCGCTGAAATGAGGAGCGCTCATGCCGCTCGGCCATTCTGCTGCTTCATCTTCCTGAGCCAATTCTCCCTGCGCCCCGTCATCATCCGACATGGTATCCGGCATAACAAACTGTTCGTTCGGAATCTCCGAAGAGAAAGAACCCGGAGCAGCAGGGGCTTCAGGCTCGTTCTGAGAGAAGCTCAAAGAGGTTTCAATCGGCTCATCATCCCCCTTGACAGGCTCTGCAGCGTCGTTTTCGATATCGCTCAGGTCAATTTCAATCCCATCGTTTTCGGGCTGAGAAACGCTCTGAGCGGCATTTGCGTCAGGGCTCTTTGCACCGTCCAGAATGTGCTGGAATACGAGGGTGTCATCTTCCTGCTCATTGTCCAGGGAAGGAACGTCGGCAGGCGTAGGCTGCGGTGCCGATGCAGGCTGTGCAGGTGCAGCAGGTTGCGCAGAGGGCTTGGCGGCAGCTGTCGGGCTCTGGGTTTTATTGCTGCGGCGGAACAAAGTATTGATAAACGGATTTCCGTCCGTAATTTCATCCATCTCCTGTTCCTTAGTTTCCTTCTTTTCCTTCTTCGGCTTGGCAGGCTGCTGCATAGCGCCGGGGTTTCCTTTCGGAATCATAACTTCCGGCTCGTAATCGTCATCGTACACGCGGTACTTCTCAACAGCGGATTCCTCCACCTTCTTTTTCTGGCGTTCCTTTTCAGCTTCCTCTGCGGCTTTTTCATGTTCACGGTTTGCTTCATTTGCGCGGTTTGCTTTCGATTCATCCAGCCGAGCAAACAAGCTGTTCAAACTGCGGTTCTCAGACATAATTCATAATCCTCCTTCTCAGACATTCGGGGCTTGAGTTTTATCTTCAACACTGGGCCCAACTTTGGGCTCAGTCCCAGGCATTGCATTGTCGGGCATTGAATCACTGCCCACGGTGCTGGCAGATACCGGGTACGCCGGAACAGTTTTATCAAGATTGACCGTCCGTTTCAGGCAAGTCGGCCAAACGCAGTAGTCCTTCGCGTCACAGCGCCACGGGCAGCTCCGTTCGGCACATACGGCGCGGACCGTTTTCTTTTGAGCAGCCACCGTAAATGCACCACCAGGCGTTGCACGAATCTCAGAGCGTCGCCGGTCAATCAACTTATCGATGCCACGCTGTACGGCTTCCGGAGTAGTATTCAGCGCAGCGGCAATGTCTTCAACCGAGCGGCCTGCCTTATCCAGTGAATCAATCTGGCCGAGCAAAACTTTCGTCATCTTGGGATGTGTACGAAGCGGTTTATTAGATTCCATCAATAAAAGCCTCCTGATGTTTCAACGTGCCAGGCGCTTGAGGCGCTTGTAGTAATAAAACTTTTCTTTCCAGGGCATGTTCTGTGCCTTGAGTGGGGACTGAGTGAATTTTAGGGCTTTCAGCATTGCTTTCATCTCCGCGTCCTCATTGGCGCAGAACAAGCCGATGGTTTCGGGCAAAGCAAGGCTCACAGCAAAATCCAGCATCCCGGTAGCAATCCCGCGCCGTTTATAGGCGTTCTCGACCTTGATGGAGTCGATATAAAGATGTGTTGTGACGGGCAGGACCATCGCAGCGCTGTCTTTCGGGTCTTTGTCGCACAACATCTGGCGTTCAGCATTTCGGGCACAGAGATAGTTGATGGCAAGCTGCTTGTCGGGAAGCGGATTGGCAGGAGTAGGCCAGATATCCGCCATCGTTCCCTGCTTGGTCGGAACCTGAAGGATGTCTGCCATCATTACAGCAACTTGAACCGTTCCATCATAGACCTTAAAGGTGACGGCAGTATCGGAAAGAAGATTCTGTTCACCGAGTTTCGTGCCCCGGTCCTGATACAGAGCACTACTGCAATCTGCAACAACCACAAGCTGGTTCAGGTCCTTATCCACAATCGTGATTTTCTTTTTCATGGTTTTCTATCTCCTTTCCCTATTCATTCACAGCAGAACTTGCGCTTCGAGCCGGTGAACACAACCACCATTGAGGGTCGCATACCACCGGCAGGGTCCTTCGTTCCGTTCTGACCATACTTTGCATAGGACGGCAGCAGGCGGTTGGTGAACTTAACTCGTTCCGGCAGGAAATGCACCCGAACGCCAGGCTGGAGATAGATGTGTTCCTGAAACCAGGCAGCATCAGTCGATACCGGCAGCAGCATGACAACGGTCGTGTTCTTCTTCTTGCCCTCAGCAGCACCCTTCGCAACCCACAGGCGCAGATTTCGTGTCCCGCTCGGAGGGCAGCAATACACGACATTGCCGCGCCAATCCTGTGCAAGACCATCTTCCTTCTTGGTAAAGAACTTCTGGCACTTGGCATTTTCGGGGCGGGCACAGGCATCCAAAGTGAAATGATAAACGCGGTCAAGTTCCTGGAACAGTTCATCCGGGGTTTCCCATTCACCCGCAATGGCACTGCTCACGCTGCTGTTGACGCTTTTGGTGGATTTCATAAAAACCTCCTTGTTATTTTTGAAAAGGTACATTGTAATTTGTTCTTGTGACACCGTTTTTTGGATGCTCTCGAAAAGACACATTTGCTTTCCAGAAACAAGACAAAAAAAGAAAAGGCAGTCACTTTTTTTCAGCGATTAACGTGCTTTTTTGCCCTATGTTTTCATTATCTTTGATTCGCACATTTCCGCAACAATATTTATGAAAAATTAAAAATTGCCCCAGGATTTTTCGTCCCAGGGCACGGAAAAAGTCACATTTTATTTTTTAGACGGTTCGTACCAGCTTACATTTTCGCCAAAGCAGTAAAGGCTGATACTAACATTGAACGCTGCATCGTCTTTGCCCACAAGATATACCTTGTAGTTGCCGACAGGAAGAACCAGGTCACTGTATGCGTCATCGATGTACTCAGCAACAATCTGTTTGTTGTCAGTGTGGACGAGCAGAATCTTGAATTTGCCGCTTGTCGTATCAGCAGTCGTATAGCAGTCAACGAGGGTGGACTCATTCTTGACGTCAATATCAAACGCTTCAACGGCTCCTACAAGCTTATCAGCGCTTGCCGTGAAATCAAAAGACCCGTCGCCCATCACATAGCCACCTTGATACCCAGTCGCAAAGTATGCCGTCCTTCCGGCCGCAATCTGCTGCGTATCATCATACAGAGAAGCCTTATCCACACATCCAGTCAGAACCATCATGGTGCAGATAGCTGCAAGGAGCAGTGCTGCGAACTTCTTGATATGTCTCATCATTCATTACCTCCCACGCTATCCTGGCTGGAATCGGCGTTGTCAGTGGCTTCTGCGGGCTGATTTTCAGTGTTTTCGTTGGTGCTTTCGGTATCCTCAGATGCGCCAAAAGTCAGCGTCATGTGTGCGGTTTTCGGTACAACATTTACCGTCATTGTTGTCTCAAGGCCGCTGCTGTTCGTAACCTTGACCTTGCTGGTGCCGACCAAAATGCCCGTCACTTCACCCTTAACGTTGACGGCACAAACCGAATTGTCGGTGTTCTCAAACTCATACAGGCTGTTATCGTTATCCGTATCAGGGTCAGGAACATCAGTATAGACATGAATCGTCTTAGTCTCTCCGATTTCGACTTCCAGGTTGTCGGCATAGAGCTCTTTCGGAGCCTGCTTGACCTTGAGTTTCACAGTCTTGGACACACCATTATCCGCCGTGATAGTGACCGTGGTGGTTCCGGCTTTCAGAGGAACAATCTTATTGTTCTCCACACGGGCGATTGATTCATCCCCAACGCTTACGGTAACTTCACCCACATCAGCTGTTTCAGGAATTGTCGTATATTCAGGAGTTACTAGAGTATCATCTGTAGTAGCGACAATATCATCCATCTCAAAGCCTTCAAGCGGCGATACGACAGTCACTTCCGCGCTGCAGTTCAGCTTGTTATCCCGGCTATAGATATTGATTTCCGTTCTGCCAGATGAATTAGCAGTCAAGCGTAGCGTGTCATCCAAAGATGCAACGCTCGGCGCAAAGCTCTCAAATGTCATTCCTCGATGTTCGAGAAGCTGCGTGAGCTGGTCTCCCGTCACCTCAGTGCCATTTTTAAGAGTTCCGGTCAACTCAATCACGGTGCTTTCACCGAGCTTCAAATCTATCGTTTCCGGCATTGAAATCGATACCAGCCGATGCTCACCGCATCCAGCCATCAGCAGCGCAGCGACCACCGCAACGCAGCCGATTGTGACAATCTGTTTTAATCGTTTCACGATAATGCAGTCCTTTCGTTGTAATTGGTGTTATTCAAATTGGTACATTCATGCTTACAAGCTTTATTGTCCGCGAATCGCACGAATTCGCAACGGTTGGTTTTTAGCGGAGATTCTTTCAGATATTACGCGCAAAAAAGCAGCCACTCCAGAATTGGAGTAGCTGTCATTTGGTTAGAGCCGAAAGCCGTTTGCATTTCGAGTGTGAGTGAGGTATAATGGTAGCAGGAAAGCAGACGTCATTCTGCTGGTGGACTGGCACCTATAATCCGAGTGAGATGCAGGGTACAAAGACCTGTCGGTTGGCGAGCAACGATAAAACTCGAAAGAGATGCAGGACGCAAGGGCCTGTCGGTTGGCGGACAACGATACAAACCAGTCACGAAGGGACATCGGACAATACCACGGTATTGTAGGCGTTCCTTTATTTTTTGCTCAAATGCAGGTAGGGCGAAGCAGCAAGCACAAATAAAAAGAGAGGGCAGCCGATTTCTCGACTGCCCTCAATTGTTGTACAGAAGCGACCATCAGGTCACACTGGGAAGGTCATTTTGCGTCTTTGAGCCACGGCTGAGACTGCACTTTCTCGAAGTCCGCATCGTTCGGCATCACGCCACCGTACGGAGCAATCGTGTAGGTCACTTTCGTGACCGGAGTGCAGACACCGGATTCGTTCACATTACCGGTTGCAATGTAGACTGCCATAGGCACCTGCATTGCGCGGCCAGTGATGTTGTTGTTGATGAAATCGCCGGTAGCTTTCGGAATGACCCAAGCCGTATCGCTATGGTCAATTGCGTTATCACCCTGAGTCAGGACGGTATCGCGCAGACGCATGTACAGCTCGCCACGGCGCAGACGGTTCTTTGTCATGTCGTATACCGAGTTGCCATACTCGCCGTCAGGGTAGTACTCCATGCCAGGCATATCACGCATCAGCCAAGGACCATTGGCCTTGATATTCTTGATTTGGATAGCCACAGTAGAGTAGTTCGTGATGCGGTAGTTGGTAGGCTCTTTGACCTCACCACTTGTGGTGTTGCCATACATACAGACGTACAGAGGAACCGTAGCCTTCAGCAGAGCCGGATGCACATACAGGCCGCCATCATGGATAATCAGCTCGTAGTTGCGAACCGTCTCACCATTCGGGTTGACGACCGTATGGACATCCAACGCAGGACCGCTCTTGGTGTCGGTGTTGATAGTTACCAGATACGGAGCCAGGAGTTTGTGGTTGTAATGGCAGAAATCGCAGGTCTTATCCTCGTAGTTCCACTCGAAATCATCATCGGTGCTCGTACCATCTGCGTACAGTGGCAGAGAAGCAATGGTGCAATCGGTCACAAACGGGATATTGGTCTTGCTTTCCTTGACATTTTCCTGCTTACGATAATCGTAGGCATCCACAAATTCTTGAGTCAGGTTGGAGGGATTACCGCCCGCAACGTACAAGACGCTGCTGACTGTATCTTTCGCCTTGAGCTTTGCATCCAGAATCGGAGTAGCGTCAACGTCGCTCACGACATCAATCAGATTTGCATCATCATCTTCCATCTGAATGTTCACATGGAAGTTCGGGTTCTCGTTGTAGATAATCTTATCGCTGTCAAGAACCGTCACATGCAGCGGACGCGGGTCAACGACAAAGCGGCCATTCAGAACCATGACAATATAGTTCTTCAGAACGGGGTAATTGGCTTCAGTCAAGCCAACATAAGTTAACGGATAAGTGCCAACAGGAGTCGATTCGTCAGGAACCAGGTCTTCGTGACCATTTACCAGAGTCTTGAAATAAGACTTCTTGTAGCTCTGGTCCAAAGTCAAGGTATCACCCTGCACCAGACCATCGATTTCCAGCCAGCAGCCTGCAGAAGCTGCAGTACCGTAACCGTAAGCCTTCTTGTCATGCCAGGGCTTCTCCCCTACGCCGTCACCATACAATCCACGCCAACTTGCAACCTGTGCGGTCAGGTTGGCGCGTGCGATAGCGCCGGAATACTTCTCCTTTGTGATACGGTAGTTCTTGGCATCCTTACCAGTCAGTGTCGGATGAGCATCTGCCGTAATCGGATTCTCGTCCAACTCATAAGGCCAGTTGGAGCTTACCGTGCCATCTGCATTCAGCTTCTGGCCAGCATCCTTGGTCTTATAGTTGCCGGGAAGGGTTTCTTCCTTAATCTTAACGTCATCACCTTCAAGCACGCCATCAATCAGGATATCCTTAATGGTGGCTTTGGTCGTGCCGTCATAGTGTTTGACGTTGCGAGGATAGGTCGGGTCTTCCAGATAAATACTGTGAACGTACAAATCCAGAGGAGTGATAGAGCCAGACAAGTCTTCCTTCTCAATGTAGTAGTTGCCTGCGCTGTTGCCAACGAGAGAGAGCTCACTTGTTCGGATGACGACATAGGGACCGCCAGCATCGCTGACATTCTTGCCATCAACCGTGTAGTTACCAGTCACCGTAGTGGTGCTCAGCTTCACAGTGTTCTCGTCCTTCGCAATCAAGCCGCCAGAAGCAATATGAACATTTTCCAGAGTTGCCTTGCTGGTGCGGTCGTAGGGTTTATCGCCAGTACCGATAATCGTCAATCCGCGAGGATAGATATCGAACTTGACGGTATCACCAATACCGCTCGGACTGCTGCCGTCATAAGTATGACCGGGGTTCGTGTTCTCGTAGCGATATGTGATGATGTAACCCGACACCGTACATTTTGCTGTTGCGGTATAGGAACCGCAATCGGAGCGCGGATACTGGTTCTTGTCCGTAGACGCATCGCTTGGAGCCTTCGTCAATGTACCTTTACGGTTAGCATAGACGATAGTGGTGTTCTTCACGATATTGTCCATATCGGTAGAAGACAGGTTGCCGGAAACGCTGATGGAAGCTTCATCGGGGTTGCCATCATACAGCTTATTGGCTGCAGTGATAGTAATGGTTACATGCTGTTCCTCAATACCGGAATCGGGGTCGGTATCTTCGTATGCGGTATCGAAAGCATTCTTGCCGTTACGAGAGAAACGAGAAACAGAGGATTTGACCAGCTCAATGCTGGAATTACCAGCCTGTTCAGAACCGGAACCGCCGCCATCATTGCTGATGTTGACTTCCAAGACCTGAACCTTGTGTCCACCTGCATCAGTTAGAGTAGTACCAACGCCTGCAGCCCAGCTCAAACCGCCATTGCCGTCGCGCTTACAGCTGCCCCAGCCATCTGCATTGGCGAGTTTAGAGGACTCGTTAGCGTAGCCGCCGTACCAGCCGCCGCCGCCACCGCCAGGGCCTTCAACACCAACCTCAGAAGAACCATCAGTAATACCACCGAGGAACATAGAGAAGTCGCCGCCAGACATACCTTGGCCAAACGGACCACCGCCGCCAAGCTGGCCGCCCCAGACATGCAGGACGCCGTTGTTATCGGAACCGCCAGTAGCATCGCAAGCGCCGTGCTGGTTAGCACCGCCACCGCCTGCAACAGCTAGAACATACTTCTTGGCCGTGTTTTCATCGCCGTACTCAGCCAAACGACCTGTGCCGATGATGCCGACAGCCACGGTAGTAGCACCGCCGCCAGAAGCACCCTTCAAGCTCCAGTGAGCGTAGCGCTCCTGCATCATGATACCGCCGTTACCACCGCCGTTGTAGCCGCCCTGGACCACAACTTTTGCGTTAGCATCGGGGCTCGATGCACCGTTGACGTAGTGTGTCGGGTCATGAGAACCAGCACCGCCGTTGACGAAATAGAGCGTCGCGCCCTTTTCCGCCTTGACGCGAATCGTGGTCTTGCCGCCAAGCGAAGTGCGTTCGGGAGAAAGACTAAACTGGTTATCAGCGCCACCGCCTGCACCGTTCAGAGTGATGATATACTCACCGGTATACGGAGCAGTGTACATAGAATAGGGTTTCGAAGTGCTGTTGGGTTCGGAGTAGACCTGAGAAGAGGATGCACCGCTGTTCTGTTCATCAATGTAGAAATACACCTGGTCCATGTTGGCCTTTGTGGTCGGAGCATCATAGCAGATGTAGTAGATAGCATTACGCCAGAACCATTCCCAAGTTTCCTTCGGAATCGTGTTGCCGCTCTTAGAACGGTAAGCGAAGCCTTGACGCTTGTTGACGAATTCATCATCCGTCACCTTTTCGAAGAGGTCCGTAAAGCACTTACCGTCAGAGTTGCGAATCTTGTTATCGATAACCACGGTATCGCGGGAATCGATGCCGGAACGGTTATTTACGCCATTCCCCGCGATGAAGTAGGTTTCCATGTAACGCAGACCATTCGGAGCGATAATCGCCAGGTCTTTGTAGTTGTAAACCGCACCGCCGTTATTCAGAGCTGTGTTGATTTCGGAAATTTCATTCCGCAGGGTCGAAATGTCCTTTGCGCTGCCATTTGCAGTCGTAATAGTATTACGCTTCTTCGTAGCTTTGTTCGGAACATTGGCCTTAATGGAAATGTTGTAATCCAGAACCAGTTCAGCGCCGTAAGAGGACTGGCTGATATCCTTATACAGATGGTCTTCCGGATTGCTGGAGTTCACGTCACGATTAAAGTTGTAGGCATCAGTTGCAGCAGTGGTATAGGGCTTCATATCGGCGCTATCCCAGTTCTGCATGTACTGAGCTTCAGCCTGGCAACGGAAATAGAAGTGCGTGTTACCGTAATCCATCGGGTTGGTAGCGTTGTCAATGTACAAAGACACGATAGCGTTCCATTCCGCATAAGAACTGTTGTTCAGGTCCTTGGATTCAGTCGGGTACATTGCTTCCAGCTTAATGTAGCCGCTGAACTTATTGAATGCTTTGCCGCTGGACATGAAACTCTTTTCAAGTTCAGCCACTCGGCTGTTCAGCTTGCTGATGTTGCCAATCTTCTTGCCAACATCGCTGTACTTCAATGTGACGGCATCACCGACATCCTTGAACTGAGAGAGGCTGCCGCCGCCTGCCACATCACTGTACAACCACTTAATGGTGGGAGCACTGTCTTTATTACCGTAATAGGTAATCTTTGTGGTATAAATGGCCTTGTTATCACCTGCTGCGCCATAGGCTTTACCACCCTGGCCCAGTTTATCAGGATTGATAGCATCCAAAGGAATTTCCTTCGGGCTACGGCCATTATTCGGGTTGGAAGCCGGGGTTGTCCATGCAAGGTTGCCGTTGCTGGAATCGTAGTTATTCAGCAGCAGAGACTGAGCCTTCAATGGCGTCATCTCAATGGGCGGAGCATAGATGATAAGGTGACCGGTACGAGCCTGTGCAATATCGTTTGCCGTGGTAGTATCGGTGCTCATGGTATGCCCGATAGACTTATAGGTGAAGACACAGCGGAAATCCGTGCCATCCCAATCCATCGCTGCGTTGGAGAGTTCCAGCGTGACGGTGGTGTGCTTATTGAATGTAGATTTACCTGCATTCATCTTCGCATCGCTGCCAGTGAAGGAATCAGGAACCCAGAAATCGGACGGATACCAGACACCGCCGCCCAAAGCATCATTATCATCAGTCTTGGTTACATAACTGATTTTGTACTTAGAGGACGGGAACAGAGTAGAATCACTGCCAACGGCAACCCAGTTACCGCTTGCATCACGGTACTGGACCTCGTAGGTCAGGCCATCCTCAACACCCTTCCAGTAGAACGCATCGAAGGAGAAGGAAGTGCTGCCACCAACGGAGATGCGGCGGTCAAAAGCCTGCTCGATATACATCGGGCGGATTTCAACGTCAACATAACCGTTGCGGCCATCCTCAGCCTTATCCATACTGGAATATACAGTACCACTCACGTTGTATTCGCACTTGAACTGAATACGGTTCGTGGTGTAATCCAACTTGGAGTAACTTACAGAGCTTGTCGTATAAGGCAAGTCGCTGTCCGTTGCTGCAGTGAACGTCAGGCTGTTAATCTTGCCGCTCACAGTGCCGTCAGAGGTATCGAAGGAAGTGCCAGGATTACCGATTTTCACCCAATCGCCAACCTGGTTGTCAACGGAGATAATGCGGTAATACCAGGTAACATCGGAGGCTTTCAGCTGTTCATTGTAATACAGCTTACTGTCAACCGTCTTGTTGACCGGACCTTCCCAGTCCTTATAGTCATCAATCGGGTCGGCAGTCGGAGTCATCAGCTGCAACGGATGGGTCTCAGTGTCGTTCCAGAAATGGTTCGGTACGTCAACTGTAATCATGCCAAACTGAGTGACCTTGTTGCCGCTCTTGTCGATGACATCGGCACGCATCATACCGGTGGTCGGCAGGTTCGAGATGACGTACTTGCTATCGCTGTTTACAACACAGTTATAGTCAACGCCATCAGAGCCATGAGCAACAACTTTGTAACCGGTATAATCGGTCACGCCGTAAGAGGTCGGGAACAGAGCATTCAGGTCACCGACAACACGAGCAACACCAGTGATGCGAACATCCGGCTGATTGTCCAGCTTCAGAATCGGCAGCGTACCTTTGGTCATATCAGAACCAAGGTTCCAGCCGTTGTTCTTGCCGCTGGTATACATACCGTTTGCAGTCACGCTTGTGTTATCAAACACAGGCTGATTGTTGCTTGCGAGCTTGACCTTATAAACGTCTGCGTTCCAGTGACCGGAGAAGTTCTTGATGGGCTTCCAGCCTTCCGGCAGAGTCAGGTCATCGGTCAGTTGATAGCAGCCATTCAGCGGATACCAGAAAGTACCGCCATTCTGCAAAGCGGACAGAACCTGCTGTGCGTTGACAGAGGAAACACGAATCACGAAATGAACATCTTCCTGGCCATTCTGCTGTGCTGCACAAATCTCGCACTGTTTACGCTGAGAGATGTACATGACAGTGTTGGAGAACAGACGAGCCTCGGACATTGTAGCGGAGTTTTCCGGCAAGTGACCAATCTGGTTCATGAGGAAGTTGCCAGTACCAGACAGGTAGAAGTTGCTTGTACCGAACCAGGATTGACCAGTCTCTTCGTCGGTAATGGTCTTGGTAGTCGGGTCCGGATTATAGCCGAACTCAGCACCAGTCACGTTACCGCCTGCGTAATCAACCCAAATGGGGCCGAAAGCAACCTGAGAGTTAGAGTGTGTCTTAGAAGCGGAAAGCGTGCCACTGAGGTCATACGGGAAGTTGGTAGGATTACGATACTTGACAGTGCTCTGAGCCTGAGAATTGGAGTAAGGCTTCAGTTTCACACTCAGCTGGTCAGAACCGTACATAATACCAGCCTTACCGTAGGAGCTGTGAGAACCACCAGTGGACAGAATCATCGAAATAGCATCGGTCGGAAGGACTGTACCAGAATCGATGTTGCCGCCGTTAGCGCCCATCAGAGCATTCATGTTCCAGTGGCCGTTATCAATGTTGGGAACACTGTTCAGAATATAATAACGGGTAGAGGTATCGTTCTTGTCAGGGCCATACCGGCCGCCTTCGTAGTAATCACGAGAACCGGGGTCAGTATAGCCAGCTTCATGAGCGTCGTACCAGGAACCGGCATAGGCATACATTGTATCATGGCCGATGCACATGCCATAGCCCTGACTCAGAAACGCTTTGATTGCGTAATAGGCTTTACCAGAAAGGTCCGGCTCTTGATTGACGCAGACACCCCAGCCGATAGAGTCAATTCGATAATTACCCTCGGCATCCATCATATAACGGTCAGGGTCTTGGTTAAAAGTTTCAACCTTAATAGAAAGGACCGTAATATGCTGGTTTGTCTTTTGTCCACTTGTATTTTTCAGCCATCCGTTATCAGAAACATCAGGATGGGACAGAAACTTGGCATACATACGCCCGGCATCAGATACCCAAGGGTTCAGGAACACAACGGCATCTTTGTATTTCGTACCAGAAGCACCAGTGCCATAGCTGCCATTGTTGCGAAGCACAGCCGTGTAAGCAGGAACATTAACTGCAGTGCCAGTCAGATTCCAGTCGTTGCTGTCGTTATGAGGACGAAAATAGACGGTCTGACCATACCACTCAGAGTTGACTTCAAGTTTGTCACCATCAGTCAAGGGAAAGCCCATGTATTCACGGGTAGTACCAGTCGGAAATTTATTATCATCCAACACATTTGCCGTAAAGTGACTCGTATAGAAAGACCCACCAATCTGCGTCCAGTAACGGTCAGCAGTGGCTTTATCAATCTTACCAGCCTTGAACCATTCGGTTACCTGGTCGTACATGTTTTTGGTGATGTACTCGTAGTTGCTATCCAGGCCAGTAATCCACTGGTTGTCAGAGGAAATGGCAACACCGCCAGTAGCACGAGCAGAGAAAGTATCCGCCAGCATAGCCACTGTTGCAGGCATACGCCGAACAGCGATATCGCTGCTGTTTTCGTCTTCAGGCAGGCTGATGCTGAACTGAACTGTCTGGAGAATAATATCTCCAGTCTTATCTTCTTCAGTCAGTTCATTGCCCAAATTTTCGAGAGCCTTGAAGTTTTCTTCGCGGTATGCTTCATCCGTTACCGTGATGCGGCAGCGATAGGTAGCGAACAGGTCATCTTCCGTTACTTCAAAAGTATAGGTAGATTCTGTTGCACCTTCGATATCCTGCCAATCATTTTTCAGATTTGCAGTGCTTTCATCGGAAAATTCCCACTTGCCGTCATCGTTGAGATGTGCGGTGTAAGTGCTCTCTCCGTTAGAAGCATAGACTTCAACGGTGCCGTCTTTGGTATTGGCAGCGGTGATGGTGTAGCCATCCAGAACGAAGTTCGGAGTATGCCACGCAACCTGCACATCGCTGCTATCTGCGCCAATGTCGTCCAGGGCATCAACAATCGCGAAATACATCTCGCAGCCCTGCCAAGTGAAATCAGGTGTGCTTTCAAGAGTTTCTGCTTCAGTTGAGTCTTCCCAGACAAAATCGTACCAGGTAGGCTCGTCCTCTTCGTAGTTGTAGAGAGCCAACGCCGTATCAACAGCAAAGTTCTGCTTGCGCTGCCACTGATACGTAACTGCTACATCGTCACGATTCAGCAAAGCATCCAGAGTGACAGAATCGCCGACATCCGCAGTCAGTTTATCGCCGTATTCCGGCGTTACTGTCTGCAAACCGACGAAAGTGGGTTCTGCAGTTTCAGGAGTAGAGACTTCTGTGTCGTTGGCATCCGATTCAGAAGTCTCTTCCCCATCCACCACATCAGACGTTGCATCCTGAGTAGTTTCATCGTTAGAGCTGGCATCCTCATACGATTCATGCGTCAGGTCCACAACATCCGTGATAGTCGGCGCGGAAGTGGCATCAGAGGAGTCGGCATCATTTGAACTACCGGAATCCACCGCATCTGCCTCTTCCGCAGCCGGGGCATCCGTAACATCGGTCGAAACAGAGGTGCTGTCTCCGGTTTCGTCTGCGAACGCAAGTGCGGTCGTGGACATCATCGAAAACAGCATGCTGGCGGCCAATGCTACGGAGGTCACTTTTTGCATAATTTTCTGCATAATGCGATTTCCTTTCTGTACAGCGGCGTTTTTGCAGGCACTTTGGCTGAGCGCCACGCTTCAACGCCCCTGCACGCATTGCTTTTTGCTTCCGTACATTTTCTATCATATGCGATTCGCAAGCCTTGGCAATAAGCCAGAAAAACAAATTTCGCGGAAAGTGAAAAGTGACTTTTCAACGACACGAATAGAAAAAGAAGCCGTACCTTTATGGGACGGCTTCTTCTTTGCATATGGGTCTTTGTGCAATTACGACAACGTGGGGAGGAAAGCTTGTGAAAATTAGCAGTCAAATATATGGTATATTATTTGCAAGAAGTTTTTGAAAGGCTTAGGTATAAGCGTTGCTGTTAGCCCTTTTTCTGGGAGGCAGAATGTAGAATATCATTTTCCCGTCTTTTGCTTCCCACGCTTGAACTTGCTTTCGCGCTTGACACACTCCCACGATTAAAATCGTGGGATTCTACTTCAACGAGGCCGCTGGCTGTCCCAGTCTTACGCCTCTCGGTAACGGCGTGGTGCCCCACCCGCAGGAGCATTTTTACGCAGGGTAGCCCATTTGGACTAATCCCATACGGCATATATTGATAGCTGCATTGACATCTCTTTCATGGTGTGTGCCGCAAGATGGGCAATCCCACTGCCGCTGCTTGAGTGTGAGTTTTGGGTAGATGTACCCACAGCGACTGCAGCACTTGCTGGATGGAGCGAAACGGTCAATTTTCACGACCTCCGTGCCACAGTTGGAAGCCGCCCACTCGAGAATTTGAACAAACTCACCGAACGCAATATCGTTGATTTTGCGTCCCCAGAGTTTTTGCATCCCCGCAAGATTTAAGTCTTCAATGCAGATGATGGCATAATCTCCAATCAGCTGATAGGCAGTCTTGAAGAACCAGTCGGTGCGTTGATTACACATCTTTCGATAGATGCGGTTTAACTTCTTGATAGCTTTCTTGCGGTTATTACTGCCTGCCTTGCAGCGTGAAATGTGACGTTGTATGGTCTTCAGCTCTTTCAGGGAGGCTTTATACCATTCAGGGGAATCTATCACACTGCCGTCATCCAGGTTGAGGAAATGCTTTAAGCCGAAATCCATCCCGACAGCTTTACCTGCTCGTGGAAGGACTTCATTGCATTCTTCCTGCGTGACGGCAAAAATATAGATGTCGCCCAAATTGTCGCGCTTGACGGTTAAGGTTTTCACTTTACCTTTCAATGGCCGAGAATCAAAATACCGATACCTTTTGCCATTGATGGTAATGCAGCCTTTTCCTTCAAACTTGTAGCCTGCCTGCTTGAGTGTAAAACTTTTGTACAGTTCACGCTTCTTGAATTTTGGCAGAGACTTCTTGGTAGGATGCGCCTTTTTCTTATTATCAAAATAGGCTTTATAGGCGCGGTCAACGCGCTCCACCACGTCCTGAATAGCTTGGCTGCCAAGATTATGCCAGTGAGCCCACTTGCGGCGCTTGCAGATTTTAGCAATGTACTTTTTTAAATCATTGGCTTTAAGCGTTTTGCCATAGACCAAATAGTACATACGCCGCATAGCAATGCAAAAATTCCAAATCTCGGAGGCAAGTTCAATCTGGCGCACCAGGTATCTGTTCTTTTTACTGTTGTACAGCTTATACTTGTAAGTTTTAACAACCAGACGCATAGATAGCAGCCTCCTTTCAGTTGGACTCTACTATCCATGGTACGCAATTCGCAAGCATAGGCAAACAAAAAAGCTGCCTATCCAAAGATAGACAGCAGCTATTTATTTTACTTGACGCCTTTCAACCCACGACTGAAGTCGTGGGTTTCCCCGGCTGGTTTTTGTAAGCGCCATCGCAGCGGCTGCTACCACTGCTAAAATGATAGTCTTACGTTTCATATCTTGCACTCCAAAAATAGCGGTAGGGCAACCTACCGCTATTTGGATTAGTCGATTTTACAGCAACGAAGAGTTAGCACCCTCCAGCATCAATTTCTTCCTGAGTACAACTATTGTCAGCACGACCTTCGATTACCTTACCGCCATTTGCGCCACTGCCATCCGTGTAATCTCGATTGTCAGGCTGAGGCTCTGCAGGAGCTGGGTCAGGCTGAGGGTCAGGTGCAGGTGCAGGTTCGCTCGGCTGGACAGGTGCCGGGTCCGGTACGGGAGCAGGATTACTCGGAGCAGTTACTGCTCCGCTGTTCGAGCTGTTGCCTGCGTTGGAGGAGCTACCAGCGTATCCAGAGTTACTCTTGCCGGATGTCTTGGTGCTTGCGGAAGCGACTACCTTTTTAGCCTGCACAGTTACTGCATACGCTGCACTTGCATCAGGGTTGCTATCACTTGTTGCAGTGATTGTGGCAGTGCCAGGAGCAACGGCCGTAATCTTGCCTTCGGAGTCAACAGTTGCAATTGCCTCATCGCTGGAGGTCCAAGTCACAGAGGCATTGGTTGCCGTATCGGGAATGACAGTTGCGGTAACAGTCACGGTATTACCTACCGTGAGGACACCCTCCGTTTTATCGAGGGTAATACCCTCAACATTCGTTGTAACGGTAACCTTGGTTTCAGCTTTCAGGTTCTCGGGAACAACGCCGAACGCGGAATCCATTGCTGCCAGGTCTTCGGGCATTGTGGCCACGCTGTCGTCAGTTTCTTCAGAATCTGCTGCTTCAACTGCAACAGCACTCAGTTCCGAGGCATCAGCGTCTTTGGCATCCGCAACGACATAGGTCGTGATGGTGCATTCGCCGTTGGCCACCGCAGTCACCTTACCGGTTTCATCAACGGTAGCAACAGATTCGTCACTGGACTCGTATGCGAGCTTGACATCAGTTGCGTCTGCGGGAACCAGCTTAGCGTCCAAGTCCTTGGTGTTCTCGCCATTGGTGACGAGGTCAATAGACTCAGGTGCCGCGACACCGGTGGGAGTAACGACAACTTTGATGTGAGTGCTCGCGGCGATGTCGGCGTCCTTTACGGAAGCCGTAACGTTCGCCTCACCGGCCGCCACTGCAGTAACAGTACCGGTCTCATCAACCGTTGCAACACTCTCATCGGAAGAAGTCCATGCGACCGTCAGTTTACTTGCTGCTTTAGCGAGCT
>OIZW01000242.1_pt1 | contig 55296 bp, 65 predicted proteins | sample 1588581 | NCBI WGS metagenome assembly OIZW01 (sample SAMN03283266) | human gut metagenome | biome: human-associated habitat; material: feces | host: Homo sapiens | place: USA | collected 2013 | reverse complement strand
AGCTTCCAGTTGGAAATAGAACAATAAAAAAAGTGCAAAAATAGATATTGTAAAACATTGAGATTATATGTGGTGCAATCAGGCCCCCGCGTCTGATGGCACCTGACGATTTTTTAATAAGGAGGAAATCAGATGGGTGTTATGCAAATGGCAGAGCAAATAAAACTAGTTCATCCAGATTATCTTTTATTATTTAAAGTAGGAATGTTTTATGATACTTATGGAAAAGATAGTTACATAATTGCAGGAAATTTTGACTATTCACAAAATACAGTAAATGGAATACAAAAATGCGGTTTTTCAAGAAAAGTATTACGGAAAAGTTATAACTACATTAGAAAGCAAAAAAATAAATTATATGATAATAGACCCAAGAAATAATTACAGAATAGATGAAAAAAGTGATAATAGAAATCTGAATGAATACGAAGAACAAGCAAAAAAAGCATATACAACAGTAAAACAAAAAAGAAAAGTAGAAAAAATAAAAAACGACCTTGAAACTTATATTGGAAAAGAAAATTTTAGAAGTATATCAAGTAAAATGGAAGAAATATTAAATGAGAACAGAAAAATTTAAAGTAATAGAATTTATAAGGCAACTAATAATTGCAGTAGATAAAGAATTAATTAATTTTCCAAAAAAAGAAAATGAATTGAAAAACAGAATAAGGTCAAATAGTTATGATATTTTAGAATTAATATATGAAGCAAACTCAACAGAAAATATAGACAAAAAGGTAGATTTGTTACAAAAGATATTAGCAAAAGTAAAAGTAATTGATTTTTTACTAAATCTATCTTTTGACAGAGAAATAATAACTTCAAAAAAATACCTAAAATTAGCTAATAGAATAGATGATATAACAAAATTCACAACAGGTTGGTTAAATACTATTGTAAAAAATAAAACCTGACAATATAATTTTATATTTATTGGAATGTTTTGAAACTTAAATTTAGCTTACCATAATAACATTTATATAGATTGGGGCTTGGTTGAATGTGGCTCGCTTCTCCGTCAGCTAACAACTCTAACAATGTGTGCAATGTGAACGGTAACAACGCTAACTTGAACAACAACAACTATAGCAACACGAACGGCGTCTGTCCGCTAGATTCTTTGAAAAAATGTGGATATATTCACTAAGGTGAATTATGAGAATCTTCAGAGAAACAAACCAATTCCCTTAATTAGGTATACATAACACTATATACTAAATTACATAAATAGAATAAATATAATAATATTATTACATATAAAAGATTTTATGTATTACACCTAGTTATAAAACAAAAATAGATGACCAAGTTTGTTAGTAAAGAAATTGAAAGGGAGCTTGTGTCTAGTACTGTTTTTAGAGTATTGCTAACCCCAGTACTCTTTTTTATAATTTTATTAATATCCCGCTTTTGTTCTATTTTAAATTTAAAGAAATGGAAGGTATGTATGAAAAGAATAGGAAATTTATATGAAAATATATATGACATGGATAATATAGAAAAGGCATATAAAGAGGTATGCAAAAACACAAGAAATGAAAGAAAAGTTTTTAATATGAAACAATATAAAGCAATTTATATATCAAGAATATATGAAATTTTAAAAAACAGAGAATATAAAGTAGGACCATATAACAGATTTGTAGTATATGAACCAAAAGAAAGACAAATAGTAAGTCAAGGAATACAAGACAAAGTAATAAACCATTTGGTTGCAAGATATATTTTATATCCAGCAATATTACCATGTTTAATAGAAACAAATGTAGCAAGCAGAATATATAAAGGAACAAGTGCAGGAATAAGATATGAAAAAGAATTTATAAAAAAATGTAATATAAAGTATAATAAATATTATATTTTAAAATGTGATGTATCAAAATTTTTTGCAAGCATAAATCATGACATACTAAAAGAAAAATTAGAAAAAAGAATAAAAGATAGAGAGGCATTAAAAATAGTATTTGACATAATAGACAGTAATGATAAAGGATTATATATAGGATCTATGGCAAATCAAGTGCTAGCAATATTTTATTTGAATGATTTAGATAAATTTATAAAAGAAGAACTAAAAATTAAGTATTATGTACGTTATCAAGACGATATGTTATTATTTCATAAATCTAAGAAATATTTACAATATTGTTTCAAAGAAATAGAAAAATTTTTGGAAAAAGAAAAACTAAAATTAAACTCAAAAAGTAGAATATATAAAAACACAAATAATTATACTTTTTTAGGAAGAAATCCTAAAGGAAAGTATGTAAGATATAGGAATGTAAGAAGAAAATTTAAAGCAAAAAGATATTTATATGAAATTAATAAAATAGACTTATATAGTTTGTGCTGTTCATTAAATAGTTATAGAGATGTAATAAAAGATGAACATAGGATTATACCTAATGTTCATCAAAATAAGAATTAAACTTATTACCATAAGTTTGAATATTTAAAATACGTAAATCTTCATTTTTAGAGTCTTTTTCAAAAGTAATATGCATGAAATCAGAAGGGAGAGCATCAGAGATTAGTTCTCCCCACTCAATTAAACAAATTCCATTCTCAAAATATTCTTCTCCACCGATTTCATAAAACTCAGACACATCAGATAAACGATAAACATCAAAGTGAAAAATAGGGAATTTAGTAGTTTTATATTCATTAACAATAGTAAAAGTTGGGCTAGAAATTTCATCTTCTAAATTAAAATAGGAAAGTATACCTTCTACAAACTTAGTTTTACCACTACCAAGCTCACCAGTAAGAACAATAACATCTTTTTTTTGTAATTTAGAAGCTAAGTTTTTAGCAAAGTTTAAAGTATCATCACTTGAAAAAGATTTATAAGTATAATTCATATAATTACCTCCTTCTTAAAGTTCTAAGTCATCAGTTTCTGAAGATTCAGGGAAAAGTTGCTCTAATTCTTTACCATAATCATAAATTTCCTCTAAAGTAATTTGCTTAGGTAGATTAGCAATAGAAATATTTTTATTAATATTTGTAGGGTCACTAATTTTAGAAGTTTTTAAAACTATACGTAATCTTTTTAACAAAATATCTCCAAGACAAGTAATAGAATCTCTACGTCTTAAAACTTCAGCAAATTCATCATCAATATCTTGATGGTGAATAGCAGCATTTGGAGAAAGCCCATGACCTGAACTACAAGTATTTAAACAAGCAGAACGAGAAATTGCTAACGAATATAAATAATCATCAGTTTTTAATCTTACTTTTGGCATTTCTTTAATTTTTTGTTCTGCAATAGCCTTTTTTCTAAGGCTATCTTCATCAAATTTCGAAATGTTGTAGTCATCTATAACATTTGAAGGTACAGACATAGGAACATCAATAAAATTTTTAATACGTATTCTTGCTAGTTTTTCTTTAAGATCTTGCTGTAACTTTGGATTAGAGTCATCTTCTAAAACAGAAATAGGCAAATCAATTGAATCTAAAAATTCATTTAGATCTTGTGACTCATTTTCTGGATCAACATATTCAAAAAATTCTCTAGCATCTAAAGATTTTCCAGACATACCACTATGAAAGGCAGAGCCTTTTTTAGATTGATAAAATCTTTCTTTTGATTGTAGAAAAGTTTCTATATCTCCATAAGGTGTATGTAAAGTATAATAAATAGCAGCAAAACCATTAGACTTTTTAGCAGTTTTAGAATAGTCATAAGTTACTTTTAAAATATCTTTTATTATTTTCTGATTTAAAACAGTTCCTATTGTATTATTTAAAATATTAAATTGCAATTTATCTTCTAATAAGTGTTGCAAGTTTGAAAGTAAAGTTTTTAGTTCACATCTCTGAAGGTCTGTTATAGATGAAGCAAAATTATGTTGTAATAAACCATTATTTATACGTTCTTCTATTAAGGCTAATTCTTCTTGATAAGAAGGAAATCTTTCTTCATCAAAACCATGATAATTTAAGTCTATAATATTTTGCAATATTTGCTTTTTTAAATTTAAAAAAGTTTTTTCAGAAATAAATTCATTAATTTTAGGTTTTGTTTCCATTATAAAATTAGTGTATTTCATATCTTTTGCAATTAAACTATCTATAGACTCTGAAAAATCAACATCATCTTTATTTGGTAAATCTTGTTTTGCATCATATTGACCTTCTTCATAGCTAAGCAAAATTGGTTCTCTAAAATGGTCTAAAAGTATAGTTGCTGCTTGGATATCCTTTGTTGTAGAGTCAGTTGGAAAATATTGTTCAAAATTTTCTAAAGTAAATGTTTTTCCATATTCAGAACAATTATTCAAATATTCTACAATACTTTTTATAAACTCTTTTTGAATATTTTTCATATAACTCAGATCAGCTTTTGTACGGAAAGGAATCCTAGTTACCAAGTTTGGATACATTTTTCTATAAGTTAAATAAATAGCTGCAGTAAGATAACATAAATATTTTTTTGCTTTTATAGAATTTTTATCTTCATAAGTATCTAAATAAGAAAGAAGAACATTATGCATTTCTTCTTGTTCCTTCTGAAGATCAGTTTTGGGAAGACCAGCTTCTTGCGTGACTTTTAGTGAATTTAAAAAACTGTGTTTATCATTTTCACTCATAAAATCAACCTCCTTTGGTTTTATATTATCTGTCAATATCAATATCAGAATTAGGTAAAAAAGGTGTTGTTTTTTTATTATCTAATATTGAATCTAATTTTTTAGTATAAATAGGTTCTTTCACTAATAAGTTACTATAATAGTGGTGAACATTTTTTTTCATATTATATCTTTCTATATAACCATTAAAACGGTATATAGTGTAGTTAGGCGAAATATTATTTAAACTTTTAACATATTTTTTAGAAATTGCTTTATTCAAATTACTTGGAAGATTAAGCAATTTTCTTTTCTTACCAGGTAAAGCATCATGTCCATGAATTGATAAATATTCAATAGAAGAAGAGCGGTCCTGTAATTCACTTATCCAATTTGGCAAAACAGAACTTTCTATAGAAAAGTGCATTGAAGTATAGCCTTGATCTTCAGAAAAGAACTTTTGCCTTTTTGAATTTAGATGTACCCCTAATTTTTTTAGTTTTTCAGATTTTTCAAATATTTCTTCAATTGCATATTCACCTGCAATAGTATTTAAAAGACTATTCAAATTTTTTAAAGCAAAATCAGTAGTTTCAAATTCTAGTTTTAATTGCTTATATTCAAATGAACTCTGATTTGAAAAAGTTTTCATTTTTTCTTGTATATGAGTATAATTACATAATAATTTATTACGCTTCTTTAAAAGAGTATTAAAATTACAACAATCATCTAAATATATTAAATATCTTTGAATATGCAAAATCTCTTTTTTTAAAAGTTTATCTTGCTCATTTTCAATAGTGTCTGAATCTTTGTGAAAATATTGTTTTTGTAAATCAAATAATTTTTTTTGGTATTTATCAGCTTTTTCTTTACAAGAATTTATAAAGTTGTTTGAAACTTTAAAATCATTAGATATATTTTTTACAACTAATCTCATTCCAATTATATCATAATGTACATAAGGATTAAAACGAGAAGTAAAATAAGATGTGTTATCATTTGTACTTACTATAGAATCTTTGGAAATATTATTTGTAAAACTTTTTTGAGATTTATATCTATATTTAAAAATCATATCTTTTTTAAAATAATTTTCTAATTCTTGTCCTAAAGTTGAAAAAATCATATCAGTATATTCCTGATATTTTGGCGTTTGCAATAATTGGAATAATGATTGATTTATATTTTCAAATAAGGGAACAGATAAAGAGCTTCTAAATAGTTCATATTTATCAGGCATAAACATCACACTCCTATCTAATTATTATACCATAAAATTCCTAAAAGAGCAATGATTTTGGTAACATAAAATATCACTTCTATTAGATGTAATATTGTTTTTTTATGATATATGTGTTATACTAGGCACATATAAAATTGAAGTATATATATTAAATATGATAATGTTCGAAGAAAGGAATGTGGTATTAAAATGAAAAAACCAGAATTATTAGCACCAGCAGGTTCATTTGAAAAAGCAAAAATAGCATTTTTATATGGAGCAGATGCTGTATATTGTGGAACATCATCATTATCTTTAAGGACAAGAGCAGACATGGAAAATGATGATTTAATCCAAACAATAAATTATGCACATAGTATAGGAAAAAGAGTATATGTAACAATAAATATATTTGCATGGGATGATAAATATGAAGAAATAATAGAAATGGCAAAAACACTAGAAAAAATAAAACCAGATGCAGTAATAGTAGCAGATGGAGGAGTAGTAGAAATAATGAAAAAATATGCTCCAAATGTAGAAATACATATAAGTACACAAGCAAACATAGTAAGTTTACACTCTGCAAATTTCTGGTATAAGAATGGCGCTAAAAGAGTAATTTTAGCAAGAGAATTAAATAAAGAACAAATAAAATATATAATGGAAAATAAACCAAAAGATATGGAAGTAGAAATGTTTATACATGGAGCGATATGTTTTGCATATTCAGGAAGATGTTTTTTAAGTGATTTCTTATCAGGTAGAAGTGCCAACTTGGGTTCATGTAGCCAAAGCTGTAGATGGTCATATAATTTATATGCAGAAGAAAAAAATACTCCTGGAGAATATATGCCTATAGAAACAAATGAATATGGAACAAGCATTTTTTCTTCAAAAGACCTATGCTTAATAAATGAAATACCTGAAATTGTAGATATGGGCATAGAAAGCTTGAAAATAGAAGGAAGATTAAAAACAGAATATTATATAGCAAGTGTAGTATCAGCATATAGAACTGCAATAGATGATTATATAAAAGATCCAGAAAATTATAATGGAAACAAGTATTTAAAAGAATTAGAAAAAGTAAAAACAAGAGGACTAACAACATTTTATTTTAATGATAGAAATAATAAAGACATTCAAGAATATGGTGGAAGACAATATAATGAACTATATGAATTTGGTGGAAAAATAATAAAATATGAAGAAAACAAAACAGTTGTTGAAATTAGAAATAGAATGCAGGTTGGAGATGAAATGGAATTACTAATTCCTTATAAATTTGAACCAATAAAATTTAAAATAGAAAAATTGTGGGATGCAGAAACTAATGAAGAAGTAGATCATGTAAGCCCTGGAGTAAAAGGTCAACAAATTTTATTACACATTCCAATAAAATGTGAAAAAGATTGGATTTTAAGAAGAGTAAAATAAAATGTTATAGTTTTAATACTTATTTTTTAAGGTTGCGTTTTTTAATTAGAATAATACTATTAGCGTTTGGAGAAACATAAAACCGTTCATGAGCATAATATATAAAAAGAAGTGACAAATATTACAAATGAACTTTGGAGGTAAAAAATGAACAGGTTTATGGATAAGTTAAAAAATAGATTAAAAAGATGTATGGATCCAAGTGATATAAATATGAAGCAAATGGAGACACTTATAAAGCAAGGCACAATAGTAATTGATGTACGTAGTCCACAGGAATTTGCAGAAGGGCATATTCCAGGAGCTATATGCATTCCAGAATATAATATACAAAGAGAAATAAGAAACAAAGTGCCAAATATAAATTCTTTAATAATTGTATATTGTGATAGTGGAGTAAGAAGTAAAAATGCACAAAAAAGATTACAAAAAATGGGATATAAACAAGTGTATAATTTGTGTAAATAACATTTTTACAGATAGAATTATTGCAAAACAAACTGTTTTCAAATATTCGTATATAATTATTTATATATACAAAAAATAAAAATTTTATAGAAAAAAATAAATATTTATGCTATAATGCAGATGAATAAAATAATAATAAAAGGAGCAAAAGAAATGTTAAGTTTAATAGTAGCAAAAGCAAAAAATAATACAATAGGAAAGGATAATCATTTATTATGGCACATACCAGATGATTTAAGAAGATTCAAAGAAAGAACAACAGGACATACAATAATAATGGGAAGAAAAACATTTGAATCATTAGGTGGAATTTTACCAGATAGAATGCACATAATATTAAGTAGAAATCCAGATTTTATAATAGATTCAGAAAGTGTAAAAGTAGTACATTCATTACTAGAATTACAACAATATATGGATGATGAGGAAGAGCATTTTGTTATAGGTGGTGCAATTATATATAATTTGCTTATGCCATATTGCAAAAAAATGTATGTTACTCAACTAGACAAAGATTTTGAAGGTGATACTATTTTTCCAAAAATAAATGAGGATATTTGGAAAGAAGTTTCAAGAGAAAAAGGACTAGATGATGTTAAAGAATTTAACTATGAATATATAACTTATGTGAGAAAATGATAAAGGGACTGAAGAGTCCCTTTTGTCGAATTTTGTAAGAAAAAAATTATTGACAAGATAAGAAAATTTTATTATATTAAAAATAGAACCATTAAAATAGATAAGGGGGAATATCTATGTATATAGTACCAAATCCAATAGAAGTAAGAGCAATAGAAAAATACAAAATATATATAAAGTTTAAAAATGGAGAAGAAAAAATATTAGACATGAAAGAAATGTTGGATAAAAAATATTATCAGAAATTGAAAGACTATGAATATTTTAAAAATGTAAAAATTTCAAAAACAGGAATAACAATAGAATGGGAAGATGGAGAAGATATTGCACCAGAAAATTTGTATTATGATAGTAATGCGATTAAAAATAAATAAAAAAATAGCTTTAGGTTAAACTAATAAAAACATTAAAAGAAAGGAAAAAAGATATGTTTAAACCTAAAGCTATTTATTATGAAAAAGAAATAGAAAACTATGAATTAGGAAAACAATTATTAGAAAAATATAAAGAAATACCAAAGATAGAAATAGAAAATCATAATAATATAGAAGAAATGAGAAAAAAACAAAACAAAGAATTTATAAATATGAAAAGAAACTTAATAATAGGAGTAAGAAAAACACATAAATTTGTAGAAAATCATAAAACATCAGACTATTTAGTTCCATATACATCATCAGGATGTACAGCAGCATGTATGTATTGTTATTTAGTATGTAATTATAACAAATGTGCATATTTAAGATTATTTGTAAACAGAGAACAAATGCTAGATAAAATAATAAAAATAGCAAATAAAGCAGAAAAAGAATTAACATTTGAAATAGGGAGTAATAGTGACTTAATATTAGAAAATACAATAACAGGAAACTTACCATGGACAATAGAAAATTTTAAAAATTCACCAAAAGGCTATTTAACCTTTCCAACGAAATTTGATATGGTAGATGATATTTTAAATATTGACCATCAAGGTAAAGTAACAGTAAGAATGAGTGTAAACCCAGAAGAAATTATAAATAAAGTTGAATTTGGAACATCAAGATTAAAAGGAAGGATAGAAGCAATAAATAAATTAAAAGAAGCGGGATATAAAGTTGGAATTTTAATAGCACCAGTAATTATGGTGGAAAATTGGAAAGAATTATATTCTGAATTAATAAAACAATTATCAGAAAATCTTACAGAAAAAGTAAAAAAAGATGCTTTTTTTGAAATTATTTTTATGACATATAGTTTTGTTCATACAAAAATCAATGAAGAAGCATTTCCTAATGCAATAAATTTGTACAATAAAGATTTAATGACAGGTAGAGGAAAAGGAAAGTATATGTATAAAATAGGTATTAGAAAAGATGGAGAAAATTTTTTAAGAGAACAAATGAAAAAATATTTTCCAAATAATGAAATTATGTATATAGTTTAAAAGCGAAAATTTGTTTTTATAAAATGTGTTGATTTTTAATAATATATATGATATACTGTCTATCATGAAAAGGAGAATAGCAGATGAGGTTTGCCACCATATCCACAACTTATGTTGTGAGCAAGGAGGTGGTGCTATGATAGAATATATTTTATTGGAAATAATAAAATTACTTTTATTTAGCTTAATTGTTGAAACTATTATAGTATTTGCCTTGATTATATTTATTATAATTTTTAGCAAATAGACAATAATAAAAAACACATCTGTAAATTTGACGCTATAGATGTGTTTTTTACATATCAGGTGGCAAGCCACGTTTGTGGTTTTCCTTTTCATATTTTTATTATACGCTATTAATGATTAAAAGTCAATGAATTTTAAGAATGAAGTATATTATTTTAGAATAAAAGGAGCAATAAAAATGAATAAAAAAAGAGCAGATTATATAAGTTGGGACGAGTATTTTATGTCAATAGCAAAATTATCATCAAAAAGAAGTAAAGATCCATCAACACAAGTAGGAGCATGTATAGTAAGTAATGATAACAGAATATTATCAATAGGATATAATGGAGCACCAAATGGATTTGATGACGACAAATTTCCATGGGCAAGAGAAGGAGAAAATTTAGAAACAAAATATCCATATGTATGTCATGCAGAAATGAATGCGATATTAAATTACAGAGGAAGCAAAAAAGATTTAGAAAATGCAAAAATATATGTAGACCTATTTCCATGTAATGAATGTGCAAAAATAATAATTCAATCAGGAATAAAACATATAATATATTTATCAGATAAATATGCAAACTCAGAAAACAATATAGCATCAAGAAGACTATTTGACGAATGTGGAGTAAAATATGAAAAAATAAAATTAGAAGAAAGCAAAGAAATAATAATAGATTTAGAAGTATAAAAATATTTTAAAATTATGTCTTAAGGAGGATGCAAAGTAAAATGGAATATTTAGAAAAATTAGAATATAATAAAATATTAGAAAAATTAGCTTCATATTGCCATTTAGAGGCATCAAAAAAAGAGGCATTAGAGCTAAAACCCTATATAGAAATACATGAAATAAGAAAAAGATTAGAAGAAACAACAGAAGCTGTAAATTTAATCTATAGATGTAGTACACCACCAGCAATAGAATTTGAAGAAAATGAAGAAGAAATAAAAATAATAAAAACAGAAGGAATACTATCATTAAAATCAATAATAAATTTAACAAAAATATTAAAAATAAGTGAAATACTAAAAAAATATATAAATCAAGACTTTTTGAACTTAGAAGAATATCAAAATTTAGCACCAATTTTTAACAAATTATATACAAATAAAGGAATTATAGAAAAAGTTGAAAATAGTGTAATAGATGAATATACATTAGATGACAAAGCTTCAAAACAATTACAAAATATACGAAAAAAACTAAAAAATATAGAACAAGAAATAAGACAAAAATTAAATAGTATGATACATTCATCAAATTATTCTAAATTTATTCAAGAAAATGTAATAACAATAAGAAATGAAAGATATGTAATACCAGTAAAAGAAGAATATCGTTCACAAGTAAAAGGATTTATACATGATGTATCAAGTTCAGGTTCAACAGTATTTATAGAACCAATTGCAATATTTGAAATGAATAATCAAATAAGTAATTTAAAAATAGAAGAAAGCATAGAAATAGAAAAAATAATAAAAGAACTTTCAAGTTTATTTTATCCATATACATTAGAAATAGAAGAAGACATAGCCAATTTAAAAAAATTAGATTTTATATTTGCAAAAGCGAGATATTCAAAAGAGATAAAAGGAAATGAACCAAAAATAAATGAAAATAAACAAATAATATTAGAACAAGCAAGACATCCTTTAATAGATTATGAAAAAGCAGTACCAATATCATTAACTTTAGGAAAAGAATATCAGATGTTATTAATAACAGGACCAAATACAGGAGGAAAAACAGTAACATTAAAAACAGTGGGATTGCTTACATGTATGGCATGTAGTGGTTTACATATACCAGCAAAAGAAACTTCAAGTATAGGAGTATTTAAAAAGATTTTTGCCGATATAGGAGATGATCAAAGTATAACAGCTTCACTTAGTACATTTTCTGCACATCTGAAAAACATTGTAAATATAGTAGAAAACTCAGATAATAATACACTTGTATTAGTTGATGAATTAGGATCTGGAACAGATCCAGTAGAAGGACAAGCATTAGCAATAAGTATATTAGAATATTTAAAAGAAAAAGGAGTATTAGCAATTGCAACAACACACTATCAAGAGCTAAAAAAATATGCAATGGCAACAAAAGGCTTCCAAAATGCATCAGTAGAATTTGATGTAGAAACTCTAACACCTACATATCACTTATTAGTAGGAATACCAGGAAAAAGTAATGCTTTTGAAATAAGCAAAAAACTGGGCTTAAGAGAAGAAATAATAGAAAGATCAAAAGGAAGACTATATCAAGATGAAATAGATTTTGAAGAACTAATGAAACAACTATATAATGATAAAAGAAAAATTGAAGTAGAAAAACAAGAAATAGAAGCAAACTTAAAAGAAGTTAAAAATTTAAAAGAAAAATTAAAACAAAATCATACGGAACTATTAGAAGTAGAACAAGAAAAAATACAAAAAGCAAAAATAGAAGCTCGCAATATTATTTTAGAGGCAAAAGAAGAAGCAAATGAAATAATAAGAAAAATGAAAGAAATAGAAAAAGAAGCAGATATAGATGCAAATAAAAAACTAAACAATTTACGTAATAAATTAAATGAAGACATAAAAGAACAAAATCAAGAGTTAAACACAAAAACGCAAAATATTGATACAAAAAAAGAACAAGTAAAACCAGGAATAACAGTATATGTAGAAAATTTAGGACAACAAGGAACAGTAATATCAAATGTGTCTAAAGATGAACAAGTATTAGTTCAAATTGGAAGTTTAAAAATGAAAGTACAAATTCAAAATTTAAGAATTATAAAAGACATTGAACCAAAAAAACAAAATAATATTTCACAAAATTACACAAAAATAGATAAAACCAGAAATGCAAAAACAGAAATAAATGTAATAGGAATGAATGTAGAAGAAGCCAGATTTGTAGTTGAAAAGTTTTTAGATGATAGCATATTAGCACATCTTCAAACAGTTAGAATTGTACATGGAAAAGGAACAGGAAAATTAAGAGCAGGAATACACCAAATGCTAAAAAAAGACCCAGCTGTAAAATCATATAGAATGGGAACTTTTGGAGAAGGAGAAATGGGTGTTACAGTAGTAGAACTTAAGAAATAATATAAAAAGTTATAAAAAAAACATACTATTATCCAATAATTTATAAAACATTGAAAGGAATGAAAAGTTAAATGCAAAATGACTACCAAAAATATATAAGAAACTTTAGCATAATAGCACATATAGATCATGGAAAATCAACATTGGCAGATAGATTAATAGAACTTACAGGTGTTCTATCAAAAAGAGAAATGGAAAGCCAAGTTTTAGATAATATGGAAATAGAAAAAGAAAGAGGAATAACAATAAAATCACAAGCGGTAAGAATGAAGCATAAAGCAAAAGATGGAAACGAATATACATTTAATTTAATAGATACACCAGGGCATGTAGATTTTAATTATGAAGTTTCAAGAAGTTTAGCCGCATGTGATGGAGCAGTTTTGGTAGTTGATAGTAGTCAAGGAGTAGAAGCGCAGACATTAGCAAATGTATATTTAGCAATAGACAATAATTTAGAAGTACTACCTGTAATAAATAAAATAGATTTACCAAATGCAAGACCAGATGAAGTAAAAAAAGAAATAGAAGATATTATAGGCATTCCAGCAATGGATGCACCTTGTATTTCTGCAAAATCGGGATTGAATGTAGAAGAAGTATTAGAAAAAATAGTAACAGATTTACCAGCTCCAGATGGTGATGTAAACTCAAAAACAAAGTGCTTAATATTTGACTCTTATTATGATAATTATAAAGGTGCAGTTGCTTATGTTAGAGTAATAGATGGAAATGTAAAAGTTGGAGATGAAATTCTGCTAATGGCAACAAATAAAACTTATACTGTAGCTGAAGTAGGATATTTTGTTCCAGGGTCATACATGCCAACAAATATCTTAAAAGCAGGAGAAGTAGGTTATATAGCAGCAAGTATAAAAAATTTATCAGATATACATGTAGGTGATACAGTAACTTTAAAAAATGAACCAGCAGAAAAAGCATTAGCAGGATATAAAAAAGTAACACCAATGGTATATTGTGGATTATATCCAGTAGATGGAAGTGACTATGAAAACTTAAAAATTGCATTAGAAAAATTACAATTAAATGATGCAGCATTAGTATATGAACCAGAAACATCAGCAGCACTAGGTTTTGGATTTAGATGTGGATTTTTGGGACTATTACATTTAGAAATAATAGAAGAAAGATTAGATAGGGAATTTGATTTAGGTCTTATAACAACAGCACCTTCTGTTATATATAAAGTACATAAAACAACAGGTGAAATTTTAGAAATATATAATCCAACAGAATTACCTACTCCTCAAGAAATTTCATATATAGAAGAGCCTTTTGTGACAGCAAATATCTTTTTACCAAAAGAATATGTTGGAAATGTAATGGACATTTGTCAAAAAAGAAGAGGAATTTATATTGATATGCAGTTTTTAGATGAAAATAGGGTTACTCTTATTTACGAGATGCCACTTAATGAAATTATTTATGATTTCTTTGATAATTTAAAATCTAAGACTAAGGGGTATGCATCTTTTGATTATGAGTTTAAGGAGTATAGAAAATCTGATTTAGTTAAATTGGATATTTATATAAATAATGAGCAAGTTGATGCTCTTAGCTTTATTTTACATAAGGATAGAAGCTATGAGAGAGGCAAAAAAATGGTTGAAAAGTTGAAAACGGAAATTCCTAGAAAATTGTTTAAAATTCCTATTCAGGCAGCTGTTGGTGGTAAGATTATTGCTAGAGAGACTATTTCTGCTATGAGGAAAGATGTTCTTGCTAAGTGCTATGGTGGGGATGTTACGAGAAAGAAGAAATTGCTTGAGAAGCAGAAACGTGGTAAGAAGAAGATGCGTGAGATTGGCAATGTGGAGGTTCCTCAAGAGGCGTTTTTGTCTGTTCTTAAGTTAGATGATGAATAGTAGATTGAAAAATAATTACAATTTTGGCTGCGTTAACTTTCATTTAAAACGCGGTTACATACATGGAGTATGCGCCCTTGCCTTTTAAATAAAAGTTGCCTTGCCAAAATTTAATTCTTTTTCAATCAAAAAAGAAAAAAGGAATAATTACAATTTTAGCTGTGTTAACTTTAACTTAAAAAGAGGTTACATACACAGAGTATTAATAAAAAAGTGAAAGGGTTAATTATGAAAGAGAATTTTAATAAAAAATATGATAAAAAAGAAGAAAAAATATATGATGACCAAATAGAAGGTAGAAATTCAGTTATAGAGTTATTAGAAAGTAAAAAAGATATAAATAAAATATTTGTAACAAAAGGAGAAAGGCATGGTTCAATAAATAAGATATTGGCAATGGCAAAAGAGAGAAATGTAATAATAGTTGAAAAAGATAAAAAGCAAATGGCACAAATGGCACAAACGCCAAACCATCAAGGTGTAATAGCAATAGTACCTCCATTTGAATATTGCGAAATAGAAGATATATTAGAAAATGCAAAAATAAAAAATGAAGATCCTTTTGTATTAATACTAGATGGAATAGAAGATCCTCATAATTTAGGTTCAATAATAAGAACAGCAGAAACAGCAGGAGTTCATGGAATAATAATTCCAAAAAGAAGAGCAGCAAGTGTAAATAGCACAGTAAGCAAAGTATCAGCAGGTGCTGTTGAACATATTAAAATAGCCAGAGTTACAAATATTTCAGATAGTATACAAAAATTAAAAGACAATGGATTATGGATTTGTGGAACAGATATTGATGCTAAAAACTATTATTATGATCAAGATTTAAAAGGACCATTAGGGATAGTTATTGGAAATGAAGGACAAGGAATGAGTGAAAAAGTAAAGAAAAATTGTGATTTCTTAGTTAAAATACCAATGAAAGGCAAAGTTACATCATTAAATGCTTCTGTATCTACAGGTATTGTAGTATATGAAGCAGTAAAACAAAGAATATAGTATAAACAGATAACAAAAAAATAAAGTTTATTAGAATAAAGGAACATTTTATTCAAAATCAAAACACTAATAATTTTTAAAATTCTATTGAATTAAATAAAAAAAGAAGTTATAATATGAATGTACAAAAGTGAAGAGGAGGAAAGGTATGATAACAAAGAAAAAAAGACAACTAATAATGATAATATCAATTAGTGTGCCAATTGTAATAATTATAGGAATATTAATAGCATTATATTTTACAACAGATATGTTTAAACCAAAAAATAAATTATTTGAAAAATATATAGCACAAAATATTAATATAATAGACGAAATGGCTAAAAAAAGCCCAAAAGAAATAATGCGGAGCAACAAATAACCAAAAATTAACAGAAAATTTAAAAGCAACAATGTCATATAAAGACAGCAATAATAATATGTCAAATACAGTCAATAAAGCAGAAATAGATATATCAGGTCAAACAAACAAAAGCGAAAATTATAATTACCAAAACGCTAGAATAGTATTTGAAAATGCAGACTTAGCTAGATTTGAATATTTACAAGACGGAGAAGAATATGGAATAAGATTAGATGGAATACAACAATTCATATCAGCTAAAAACGAAAATTTAGATGATTTGGAATTACTAACTGGAATATCAAAAAAGAACTTAAATATTATTCAAAATATGTATAATCAATTAAAACTATCTGATTTTATTGATTTTACACCAGATGAAATGCAAGTTATTTCAAGTACATATACATCAATATTAGAACAAAATACAGAAAAAAGTAACTATGAAAAAAAATCAAATCAAAATGTAGTTGTAAATGGTAACACATATAAAGTAAATGCATATACACTAAAACAAAGTAAAGAAAAATTTAATAGCCTAATTATAACACTTTTAGAAAGAATAGAAAAAGATGAAATAATTTTAGGAAAATTAGATACTCTTCAATCAAATTTAGATACATATAATTTATACAACCAAGACAAAAACTTAAGAGAAATTTTTATAAATCTAATAGATGAAAAACTAAATGATATAAAAAATAATAATATAGGTGAAGAAGAAGTAGAAATAACAGTATATGAGCAAGATGGACAAACAATAAAAACAGTTATAAAAACACCTACAGAAAGTTTAACATTAGACACATTAAATAAAGAATTATATCAAATAAGTTTTGTACAAGAACTAGATAATAAAACAATAGAAAATAACATAAAAATAGAAAGAAAAGTAACAGATAATTCACAAAATATAGGAATTCAATATACAAACAATACAGATGGAACAGAAGAAAAGAAATTTGAAATTCAAGTGGTTCAAAATAAAGAAGAAGATAAAATAGACAATAATTATAAAGTATCTTATACTGTTGATGGAAATATAGCAGAGATAAAAATTAATCAATATATAACCTGTGTAGAAGAATTTGAGAATCAAATAAAACTATCAGATGCAAATAATATAAAATTAAATGATTTAAGCCAAGAACAAGCTAAGAAAATTGTTGAAGTTGCCCAAAACAGAATAGATGACATGGCAAGGAACACATTAGAAAAAGTAAAATTAGAAGACATAAATAGTATGTTAAAGGATTTACTAATATTAAGAGAAAGTGAAATAAAATTTGAACAAAGACAAGAGGAAGTTGTAACAGAAGCAGAAAGAAATAGATTTAATTCACAGTTAACATTTTTTATAGGTAAAGAAGTAGATGTAACAAATATAAATCAATTATTAGATACAATTCAAGATTGTTTTGAAGATGCACAAATTTTTTATGAAGAAAAAGACGGATCAAGTAAAAAGCTACGTGGAATGATGCTAGATATAAAAAGAAAGAGTAGTAATGCTGAAAAAACAGCTGAAATAAAAAAGGTTTTAGAAGAATATAAAAATGCTAAATTTACAATAGCTATGGCATTTGATGAAAATACAAAACTAATTAACAAAATAACAATTGTTTCAAATGAATTTTTAAAATAGAAAATAAAATTGATTTTACAAAAGAACTTCAGTAGGGATTTATTGAAGTTCTTTGTAAAGTAAACGGCAAAATTAAAAAATAAAGCAATAATTAATATATTTTTTTACAAAATGGTTAGTAAAAAGAAGGGAAATAAAATGAAAGCAGATGAACAAATCTATAGCATGAGAACACTTAAACAACAAGAAATGATAAATAGAAGAAAAAAAACTAAAATAATGATAATATTAATTATATTGTTATTCATACTTATATTTACAGCTAACAAAGCAATAAGTAGTATAAAGATTCAAAAACAAGCAAAAGAATATGAAAAACAAGCTATAGAATACAGCAAAGAACAGAAAAGAATAGAAGAAGAAAAAAAAGAAGCAGAAGAGAAAAAAAAGAGAGAAAACTTAGTACAGATTACTGAAAAAGGAAAGCAAAATTTTGAAACAATTTATCATTCAGAAAATAAAAGAGTATTTTTAACATTCGATGATGGGCCATCAACTGTTACATCAACAATATTACAAACATTAAATGAAAAAGGAGTAAAAGCAACTTTTTTCGTTTTAGGAAGTAATGCAGAACATAATCCAGACATGGTAAAAAAAATGTATGAACAGGGACACTATATTGCTAACCACGGATACTCACACGTATATTCATTAATATATACATCACCAGAAACAGTTTTAGAAGAATTTAACAAAACAAATGAAATAGTAAAAAATGCAATAGGTATACCAGAATTTAATTCACATTTATTTCGTTTTCCAGGAGGATATGTAGGTGGAAAATATGCAGATATAAAAAAACAAGCAAAAGAATTATTAAATAAAAATGACATATATAATATTGATTGGAATTGTTTATCAGGAGATGCAGAAACAAATAATCCAACACCAGAATATATCATGAAAAGAATACAAGAAACATCTCACGGAAAAAATAGCTTGATAGTATTAATGCATGATGCACAAGCTAAAAAAGTTACAGCAGAAAAATTACCAGAAATAATAGATTATTTTGCAAGTCAAGGCTATGAATTTAAAACTTTTTATGACATTTTTGAAAAGTAGGAAGGAGCAATAAAAGTGGCAAGAAAAAAGAAAGTTAACTTAGAACCAGAAATTGAAGAAAAATTAAAATATATAGGATTATCATTAGATAATATATCTCCAAATTTAGAGGAAGAACAGCCATTAAATTATCGTGTTCCACGAGATTATGATGAAAACCAATATAAACAATATAGATACATACCAGTTAGTAAAATTTCTATATTATTAACACCAACAAATAGACTAGATGAATTAGAAGAAAAGTATAGAAAAGCCACACCTTTAATAGCTTTTTTAGACAATCAAAGCGAAGAAAGTAGTATAAGGCATTCTATATTTTTGAATATGTTAAAACAATTATCACTAGAAGAGCTCAAAAAACTAGAAAAGGAACAACAAAAATTATCAAAAAATGTACCATTTAGAGTAAAATATGAAAATAATTATTTATGGCAAATTTATTATGCAGAAAATACAGATAGATATTTTATGTTGGTACCAACAGGAGATACAAATTATACAGCTTTTTTCTATTTATTAAAAAAGAAATTAGAAAATAAATCAAAAAGCTTTATTTATGCACCGATTAGTGGAGTTGATTATTCAAGAAATTACTTTAAAAAAAGTGAATTCAAAGATATTGGCAATTACCTAGAATTATTTGCAAAAGAATGGCCATATATTTATGAAGTATATAACAAACAAGAAGAACCAAGTATATATATAGTAGGAGAAACATATATATATGGAAAAATAAAATCAGTATATAAAGTAATATTAGAAAATCAAGTAGAAGCTAACCATTTTTATAAACTATTAAAAGCAATGTTTATATTACAAACAGAATTACCTAACTATTTTACTTTTACAACAGATATTGATCAAAATGGAATCTTACAATTTTATTGTGATGAACGTAAAATTAGATATAATGATATGGCAAATTTTATAAAATCTCAATATGCAGTAAGTGAAAGTTTAAAAGATGATACAATTGAAAAAATAGATCAATATAAAAGACGTCTTGCAGATTTAAAACAAATAGCAGCAGTACAAGAAATAGAATATTTAGAAAAAGAAAAACAAATATCAACATTTTTAGAATGTAAAAAAACATTTTTTGGAAAATTCAAATATTTCTTTAAATATAACAAAAAAAATAAAAAGAAAAATGAAGAAAGTAGCATTAATTATAAAGATGACCTAAATGATGATAACATATTAACAGGAAGTTTATCAGAAATATTAAAAGCAAGAAGAAAGCAAAAAGAAAAGAAATTTGCAATGAGAGAAAAACAAGCAGAATTAGAAAATAATTATAGCGAATTAAGTGATAAAGAAAATAGAAATTTAAAATTAAAAAAGAATTGTACTATTGAAGAAGTAATAGAAAGTTATAGAGAATTACAAAAAATAGAAAATGAATTAAAAAATGTAGTAATGGACATAAATGCAATAAAACTAAAAAATAAGAATATGGCTAAAAAGATAGAAAATGCAACTAAATTTATAGAAGAAATAGACAATCATAAAAGAAGTATTTTTGAATTTTGGAAATACAGTAACAAAGACGAAATTTCTGTTTTACCAGAAGGAGAAGAAGAGGAAGTAGGAATAGTAAAGAAAATAGAAAAAGTATTTGATTATTCAGAAGATTTTGAACAATTTGCAAAAGATTTAGACAGAATGCAACGTAAAGTATTAACATCTGAAGAAATGGATGGTATATATATATCAACTACAAGAACTTTGCCATTACTTAATAAATTAATAACAAATACAGTTATACCAAAAGATATAGAAACAGAATTAAAAGAACTAAAAAAAGAACTAAAAGAAGAAGAAAGCGGATTAACAGAAGAATTTGATATATTTGACAATATAATTGAAGAAGATTCAAGAACCAAAAAAATAGGAAATCAAAAATATAGAGAGACATCAAGAAATAAATTTGAAATTTTGGAAATCAATAAAATGACAAAACAATTAGGATTTAAAATAACTTTAGAAAAAATTATACAAATAATAAAAGATGGATTTGAAAGTGTTAAAGCACCAGAAGATGCAATAATATACAAAGCAATAAATGATGAAAAAATTGATGAAAATGAATTTAATACATTTAACCTAAATCCACAAGAAGAAATTATTGAAGCATGTAATAAAGAAGGAAAAGAGATAAATTTATATAAAATAAATTTAAAAAAAGGCGATAGCGTTATAGGATTTACTAATATAATTTATTGCAATAATAAAAATAAAACACTTCCAGTAGGAATGGATTTTTCTAACAAAGTTATGATTGAACTAACAAAATTTGAAAAGAAGTTTAAAAAATCTAATACATTTCATATTGCGAAATTTGAAGATGAAAATAATGATTTTTCTAAGCTTATCATAAAAGATGTTATTGTGTATGAAGAAAAATAATTATAAATAAGCACTGCTACCAATATAGCAGTGCTTAAGATGTTTGGTGCCGGTGGTGGGACTCGAACCCACACGCCATTGCTGACAACAGATTTTGAGTCTGCCCCGTCTACCAATTCCAGCACACCGGCAATTAATGAATACTTACATATATTATCATAAAAAAAATAAAAAGTCCATAGTTTTTTACGAAAAAACGCAGAAAAAATGTAACAAAAATGTAATATGCCTGTAACAAAAAAATAATATAAAAAACATACAAAATACTTGATAAAATTATCTAAATATAGTATAAATAAGAAAAGACATTAAATAAATACAAAGGATGAAAAGTTAAAAATAACTTTACAAAAACCTTTAGTAAGAAAGGAATGGTATAAAAATGGCTGAATTTGGAAAAGAAAATAAAGTAACAGGAGTTTTTGGAGGCGTACAATTTGATAGCAATAATGGAGAAAAAGCAGGAAATATTGGTAACATAGGAAACTATGGAGAAAATGCTGGAACAATCAGAAGAAAAGATTTACCAGTAAAACAAGGTTTCTGGAGCAAATTCAAAGCATTCTGGTTACAAGAAATTGATTGGAACAAAGAAATCAAAGTTGAATTAACACCAGCACAACAAAAAGTAGAAGATGAAATTAATGAATTTTTACACCAAGAAATTACATGGGAAAAAGTACATGATTTTTTATTTCAAGAAGTAACATTCGGAAAATAGAAAGATAATAAATTCTATTAAGTTATCAAGCAAGTATAATCAAAAATAGTATATGAAAAATAAAAGGGTATAGCAATTTTTATAAAAGTATGCTATACTTTTTTCGTATTATCAATAAAGAACAAATATAAAGTTAGGATGTGGCAGAAATGAAAAATAAAACAGTATTTGTATGTAATGAATGTGGATACGAATCAGGAAAATGGTTAGGAAAATGTCCAGCCTGTAACAGTTGGAACAGCTTTTTTGAACAAAAGGTAGTAGAAAGCAAAAACAAAAGTGGAACAATACAAAAAGAAAAAACAAAACCACAAAAACTAAATACGTATGAAGCAAAAGAAACCATAAGAACATCTACAGGATTTGACGAATTAGACAGAGTACTAGGAGGAGGGCTAGTAAAAGGCTCACTAATTTTACTAGGAGGAGAACCAGGAATAGGAAAATCAACATTGATATTACAAATATGTAATAAAGTAAAAGGAGAAGGAAAGGTATTATATGTATCTGGTGAAGAGTCAGCAGAACAAATAAAATTAAGAGCAGATAGATTACGGAATAAACAATGAAGATATTTTGTTTTTAGGGGAAACAGATATAGACATAGTAAATGAAGCAATAATAGAAGTAAATCCAAAACTTGTAATAATAGATTCAATCCAAACAATGTATTCAGACGAATTAACTGCAGCAGCTGGAAGTGTAAGCCAAGTTAGAGAAATAACATCACAAGTAATGAGAATATGTAAGTCGAGAAATATAACAACAATAATAATAGGCCATGTAACAAAAGAGGGAAACATAGCAGGACCAAGAGTGTTAGAACACATGGTAGATACTGTACTATATTTAGAAGGAGAAAGATATTTTTCATACAGAATTTTAAGAGGTGTAAAAAATCGTTTTGGCTCAACTAATGAGATAGGAATGTTTGAAATGAGAGAAGAAGGAATGTGTGAAATAACAAATCCATCAGATGTACTAATTTCAGAAAGAGAAGACAATCCAGCAGGCTCATGCATTGTTGCTTGTATGGAAGGAACAAGACCAATGCTTGTAGAGTTACAAGCATTAACAACACAAAGTATATATGGTTTTCCAAAAAGAACAGCAAACGGTATAGACTTTAATAGATTAGCAATCTTAATTGCAGTTATAGAAAAGAAAACAGGTCTAAGTTTAAGATCTCAAGATGTATATGTAAATGTTGTAGGAGGATTAAGAATAAATGAACCATCAATAGATTTAGGAATTATAACAGTAGTAGCATCAATTTATAAAAATAAACCAATATCAAAAGATTGCGTAATAATAGGGGAAGTAGGCTTAACAGGAGAAGTTAGAAGAGTAAATATGATAGAAAAAAGAATAAAGGAAGCAGAAAAATTAGGGTTTAAAAAATGTATAATTCCAGAAAGTAACAAAAAACTCTTGAAAGATAATTTCAAATTAGATATAATAGGTGTGAAAGATGTAAAAGAGGCATTAAGAAAAATAGAAATAATTTAAAATTTATAATGTAATATATTAAAAATTTTGAAAATATGTAGACATATATAAGTAAAAATTTAAAATATAAAATGTTTTAGTATATTTGGAGAAGGAGGTAAGCAAAACTTGAGAAAAAAGACAGAAAATCCAATTACAGAAATTTTAAAAATGATAGCACCAGGAACACCAATAAGAGATGGATTAGAAAATATTTTAAGAGCTAAAACAGGGGCTTTGTTATTAATAACAGACAATAATGAAATAATAAAAGAAGTTGTAGATGGTGGATTTGCAATAAATGAAGAATATAGTTCATCAAAATTATATGAATTGGCTAAAATGGATGGAGCAATAATATTAAGTGGAGATTTAAAAAGAATACTATTTGCGAATGCACAATTAATACCATCAAGAGAAATAGAAACAAGAGAAACAGGAACAAGACATAGAACTGCAGAAAGGACAGCAAAACAAACAGGAGAACTTGTTATAAGTATATCACAAAGAAGAAACATAATAACAATATTTAAAGGTAATGATAGATATATATTAGAAGACACAGATGTAGTATTAAATAAAGCAAATCAAGGAGTACAAACATTAGAAAGATATAAAAAAGTGTTTGATAATAAGCTAAGTATATTAAATGAATATGAATTTAATGATATTGTAACATTAGAAAATGTAATAGTAGCAATACAAAGAGCAGAAATGGTAATGAGAATTGTAGAAGATATACAAAGTCAGATTTATGAACTAGGTAATGACGGCAGACTTGTAAAAATGCAATTAGAAGAATTAATAGGTGGAGTTGAAAAAGAAGAACTCCTAATAATAAAAGACTATTTAGCAGTAACTAAAAAGAAAAAAACACCAGAAACAGTTATGGAAGAATTATCAGAAATACCTTATGAAGAACTAACAAAACAAGTTACAGTTGCAAAATTACTGGGATATGAAAACTTTGACAATTATGATGAAGTAGGAGTATATACAAGAGGATATAGGATATTAAGCAAAATTCCAAGAATGCCAAGTAATATTGTAGAAAATTTAGTATTATCATATAAGTCATTCCAACATATACTAGCTGCAGATATAGAAAGTTTAGATGAAGTTGATGGAATCGGAGAGGTAAGAGCAAGAACAATAAAACAATCATTAAGAAGAATGCAAGAACAATTTGTATTTGACAATATTGTTGTATAATTAGATATGAAAGAAATAATACAAAAATAAAAAATAAAAAGCTTTATAAAAAAGAAAGGAATTTAAAAAATGAAAGAAAAAATAAAAACAATTATATTGATAGTAATAGCAATAGCTATTATAGTTTTAATAGGAATTATAGGATATGGATATTTTAAAAAAGCAACTATGGAAGTTAAAAATCCAATACTAACAATGGAAGTAGAGGGGTTTGGAACAGTAAAAATGGAATTATACCCAGATCAAGCACCAGAAAATGTAGCAAATATAGTAAACTTAGCCAACAGAGGATTTTACAATGGAACTAAATTCCATAGAGTAGTAAAAGACTTTATGATACAAGCAGGAACCAAAGATGGAGATGGATCAACAGGTGCAAAACTAAGTAACTTAAAAGATGGTGGAGAAGATAAAGAATATGGAATTAAAGGAGAATTTGTAGCAAACGGAGTAAACAATAAAATTAAATTTGAAGAAGGAGTTGTAGGTGTAGCAAGAGCAGATTACACACAATACTCATCAGATTTAAAAGAAGAATCATACAATTCTGGTAATTCACAATTCTTTATAATGACAAAAGAAAACACAGGATTAAATGGATTATATACTGCAATAGGAAGAGTAACAGAAGGAATGGATGTTGTACATAAAATAGAAGAGGTTGAAGTTAAAGCAAAAGATAATGAAGTTGAAGATAGCTCAAGTTCTACATCAGAAGTTAGTACACCAGTAAATCCACCAGTAGTAACATCAATTACAGTAGACACACAAGGTGTAAATTATGATTTACCACAGACCTTAAGTGCATTTGATTATATGTCATGGTTCTACCAAAACTATAATTTCCAACAATAAAATTTGAATTATAAGAAATTATGTAGTATAATATAATTGTAAAATAATTTTATTGGAGGTCAAAAGAGAAATGGCAAAAAGAAAACATGGCAACAAAAATAGCAACAAGGAAAACTTTAGACAGATTGAATGGGAAGAAGGAAACATCTATGCAACAGATGTAAATACAGGTGAAAAAATGTATTTTGTTGCGTTAAAAGGCAACCCATTGATTGTCCGGACAATGCTTCCAGAAGATTTAGATGCAGTATTCAAAGAATACAACAAAACAGGAGCCCTTAAATCAAAAGCAATTACAAAATTGCGTAAGTCTGTAGCAAATGGAACAGCTATGATTGTAGAAGCACTTACAGAAGATTGGTATGCAAGTGACACACCTACAGAAATTGCAAGCAAACAAAGAGTTATAGTAGGTATAGGAGAAGTAAATGGCACAGCTGTAGAGGCAACTTTAAAAAATGAATATGCAGACCAAATATATGTTAGCTATTTGCAAGAAATAGTAACATATATAGGTTTTATCAAGTCTAATGGAAAACGTCCTTATGTGGCAACAATGGCATATTAAATTGATCTCAAGATTTAGCTCAGAGTAATTCTGAGCTTTTTCTATATTATAGAAAAGTTCTTTGAATTTTCTACAAATGTTATTAATGTCTGCTTTTGTTTTATTATAAGAAAATCTGTTATAAAGTAATATTTAGTAAAAACAAAAATAAACTTTAATTGTGAAAGTTTTGTGAAAAATAAAAAAAGCACTTGACAATGAAAAAAATAGGGTATATATTATTAGCAGTCAAACAAAAAGAGTGCTAATATTAAAGCAATACAGAACAAAAGCAAACATCAATAACATTTGCACTATTTAGAACATTTTAAAGTACGCGTATTTGTTTGTACGCAAAAATTTAAGAAAGGAATGTGATTAAAAATGATTAAACCATTAGGAAGTAGAGTATTAATAAAAATGAAAGAAGGAGAAGAAACAACAAAAAGTGGAATAATATTAGCAAGTGCAGCAAAAGAAAAACCACAAATAGCAGAAGTAATAGAAGTAGGACCAGGAGAAAAAGTAGACGGAAAACTAGAAGAAATGGCAGTAAAAAAAGGAGATAATATAATAGTTAGTAAATATTCAGGAACAGAAGTAAAATATGAAGGAGAAGAATATTTAATAGTAAAACAAGACGATATATTAGCAATAGTAGAATAAAATTACATATGTAAATAATCAATTATAATTATTTAAGAAAATAAAAAAATTTAAATAAATAAAAAATATAAAGCTAAAAAATAAATAAGAAAAATAAAAAAAGAAAGGATTGATATAAAATGGCAAAACAAATAAAATTTGGTGAAGAAGCTAGAAAATCTTTATTAGAAGGAGTTAATAAATTAGCAGATACTGTAAAAGTAACATTAGGACCAAAAGGAAGAAATGTAGTATTAGATAAAAGTTTTGGAGCACCATTAATTACAAATGACGGTGTAACAATAGCAAAAGAAATAGAATTAGAAGATAAATTTGAAAACATGGGAGCAAGAATAGTAAAAGAAGTATCTGAAAAAACAAATGATGTAGCAGGAGATGGAACCACAACAGCAACAGTTTTAGCACAAAGCATGATAAAAGAAGGAGTAAAAAATGTAGCAGCAGGAGCAGATCCAATGGCAATGAAAAGAGGAATTGATAAAACTGTAAAAGTAGCAGTTGAAGCACTAAAAGGAATAAGCTCAGATGTAAACGGAAAAGAAGATATAGCAAGAGTTGCTAGCATATCTGCCAATAATCAAGAAGTTGGAGACTTAATAGCAGAAGCAATGGAAAAAGTATCAAAAGATGGAGTTATAACAATAGAAGAATCAAAAACATCAAATACTGAACTAAATGTAGTAGAAGGAATGCAATTTGACAAAGGATATGTATCACCATATATGGTAACAGACACAGACAAAATGGAAGCAATACTTGAAAATCCATATATATTAATAACAGATAAAAAAATAAGCAATATACAAGAAATATTACCACTACTAGAAGCACTAATGCAACAATCAGGAAAATTAGTAATTATATGTGATGATATAGAAGGAGAAGCATTATCAACATTAGTACTAAATAAATTAAGAGGAGTTTTAAATGTAGTAGCAGTAAAAGCACCAGGATTTGGAGATAAGAGAAAAGCAATGTTAGAAGACATAGCAATCTTAACAGGAGGAGAAGTTATAACATCAGATTTAGGATTAGAATTAAAAGATGTACAAATTGAACAATTAGGTAGAGCAAAACAAGTAAAAGTACAAAAAGAAAATACAATAATTGTAGATGGAATGGGAGAAAAAGAAAAAATAGCTAACAGAGTAAAACAAATAAAAACACAAATAGAAGAAACAACAAGTAGCTATGATAAAGAAGGATTACAAGAAAGACTAGCTAAAATAGCAGGTGGTGTAGCTGTTATAGAAGTTGGAGCCGCAACAGAAGTAGAAATGAAAGATAAAAAATTAAGAATAGAAGATGCTTTATCAGCAACAAAAGCAGCTGTAGAAGAAGGTATAGTAGCAGGTGGAGGAACAGCTTTAATAGATGTTATACCAGAAGTAGAAAAATTTGTAGAAACATTAGAAGGTGGAGAAAAATTAGGAGCAAAAATTGTTTTAAGAGCATTAGAAGAACCAGCAAAACAAATAGCTGTAAATGCAGGATTAGAACCAGCTGTAATTGTTAACAAAGTTAAACAATCAGAAGTAGGAGTAGGATTTGATGCAAGTAAAGAAGAATATGTAGATATGAAAAAATCTGGAATTGTAGATCCTACAAAAGTAACAAGAAGTGCATTACAAAATGCAGCCTCTATAGCATCTATGGTATTAACAACAGAAAGTATAGTAACAGATGTTCCAGAAGAAAAATGTAATTGTGGAAATAATAATAGTGGAATGGGTGCAGGAATGGATGGAATGTACTAAAATTAATTAATCAATTAGATATTGATAAAAAAGCTAGGAGGTTTCTTACAACTTCTTAGCTTTTATTAACATTTTCGACAAGTGAATTATTAACATTTTAAAAAAACATTATTAAAATATTTGCAATTTCAATAAATATATGATAGAATATGTCAAGAAAAACAAACAGGAATATAGGGAGGAAAATTAAAGAATGGGAATAGCAAAAACAATATTAACAGTTGTATATTTTATAATTGCAATAGCTATGATTATATTAGCTTTAATCCAAACAAAAGAAGATGGAGGATTATCATCAACAATAACAGGTTCATCAACAAACAATTTCTACGAAAAAAACAAAGGTAGAACAAAAGAAGGAAAACAAAAAAGATGGACAATAATATTAGCTATATTATTTGCAATATTATCAATAGCATTAGGAATATTATATATGGCATAAAAAATAAAAAGCAAATAAACAAATATAATTATGAAGCAACATAAGAACAAAAGCGGACATTAATAACAAGAGTACAACGAAAAAATTCGCTGTACTTTTTTAAATTAAAAAATAAAACTGTAAAGAAAGGAGAGAAAAGTATAAATGACTAAAAAAGAAGAAATTATACTAGAATTCATGAAGGACCCAGAATATAAGCCAATGAAAGCAAAAGAAATAGCAATAATATTAGGAGTACCAAAAAAGGAATATCCAAAATTCCAAGAAGCAATAGCAGAATTAGAAAAAGAGTTTAAAATAGGAAAAAATCACAAAAATAAGTATAAGGTTATAGAAGAAGAATATAAAGAAGGAAACTTTAGAAAAAATGCTAAAGGATTCGGATTTGTAAATATAGGAGAAGAAGATGAAATATATATATCAAAAGAAAACACCAATAATGCATTAAATGGAGATATAGTATTAGTAGAAATATTGGAAGAAAAAAACAAACTAAAAAAAGCAGAGGGAAAAATAAAAAGGATTATAAAACATGAAAAAGATACAATAGTAGGTACATTTCAAAACAACCGTAATTTTGGATTTGTTGTACCAGATGATAAAAATTTTGGTACAGATATATTTATATCAAAATCAAATTTTGGCAAAGCAAGAAATGGACACAAAGTATTAGTAGAAATAACGAAATATCCTAAAAATGATAAAAAAGCAGAAGGAAAAATAATAGAAATATTAGGAAAGCCAAATGAAGCTGGAGTAGATATGTTATCACTAATAAAAGAATATAGATTACCATCAAGATTTCCGGAGCCAGTGGTAAAAGAAGCACAAAAATTTGGAGATAAAATAGAGGAAAAAGAGATACAAAAAAGAATAGACAATAGAAAAGATATAATTTTTACAATAGATGGAGAAGATGCAAAAGATTTAGATGATGCTGTAAGAGTAACAAAAATGGAAAATGGAAATTACAGATTAGATGTACACATAGCAGATGTAAGCCATTACGTAAAAGAAAATTCATTACTAGATAATGAAGCACTAATAAGAGGGACAAGCATTTATATGCTAGGAAGAGTCATACCAATGTTACCACGTGAATTATCAAATGGATTATGCAGTTTAAATGCAGGTCAGGATAGATTTACATTATCATGTAGTATGGAAATAAACAAAGAAGGAAAAGTAGTATCATCTGAAGTATATAAAGGAATAATAAATGTCAAAGAAAGAATGAATTACCATGATGTACAAAAAATATTAGATAAATCAGATACAGATGTTTTAGAAAGATACAAACCATATATAAAAGACTTTGAAACAATGGCAGAATTAGCAACAATATTAAAAAATAGAAGAATGGAACAAGGTTACTTAAATTTAGATATACCAGAAAGTAAAATAGATTTAGATATAAATGGAAAGGTTATAAACATAGGAAAATATGAAACATCTTTTAGCAATGAAATAATAGAACAGTTTATGCTTATAGCAAATGAAACAATAGCAGAAAAATTCTATTGGTTGCAAGCACCTTTTATTTATAGAGTACATGAAGACCCCGATATTGACAAGGTAAAAGAATTAAATAAATTTTTATTTAATTTTGGAATGAATATAAAAATATCAAATGAAAAAGTATATCCAACAGAATTTTCAAAAATATTAGAACAAATAAAAGGAAAAGAAGAAGAAAAAGTAGTATCAAATCTTATTTTAAGAACATTAAAGGTAGCAAAATATGAATCAGAAAATAAAGGACATTTTGGAATAGCAAGTAAATATTATTGCCATTTTACATCACCAATAAGAAGATATCCAGATTTGTTTATACATAGAATAATATCAAAATATCTTGATAATAATTATGATGTACCAGAAAAATGGATTGAAGATTATATGCAAAAAGCAGAAGACAGAGCAAGAGAATCATCAGAAAGAGAAAAGATAGCTACAAAAGTAGAAAGAGAAAGTGAAGATTTGAAAAAAGCCGAATATATGGAGGGAAAAATAGGCGAAGAATACGAAGGTATTGTTTCATCTGTTACTCAATTTGGAATTTTTGTAGAATTACCTAATACTGTAGAAGGATTAATAAGATTTGATGATTTAGGCGACGAGTATTTTATTTATGATGAAAATCGAAAAAGATTAATAGGTGAAAGAACAAACAAAACATATCAAATAGGCGATAAAGTTAAAATTAGAGTTAAATCAGCTAGCAAAATGTTAAGACAAATTGATTTTGAGGTGTTTTCAGGGGCAGACTCAAAAAACACCCAAAAAAATTAAAATAAAAACAGAAAAATAAATTGTATTTTTTATAAAAGGTGTTTTTTGAGTTTGCCACCAAAAACACCTTTTACGAATTACTAATCAAAGAAGCAGATTTTACATTAGACTTTACAGTAACATCAAAAAAGCAATCTGAAAATGAATCACACCAATCAAAAGATTCAAAAGAATCAGAAGTCATAAATAATTTTTTAGCATATTTACCAATACCACTAATATCAGATTTAAAATCTTTAGATGTTTTGTAAAGATATTCTGAAAATATATACTCTAAATAGCGATTGCATGAATCAGAAACATCTGATAATGCTTTAAAATCTAAATAATTAGCATTTTTTTCCATAGAAACAATTTTTCCAGAAAATTTACAATCTATTGTGACATAAGGTGAACCATTAACCAAAGAAACTTTTATTTTAGGGCTCTTAGATGGTGTCATATAAACATCAATATATGCATTTTCAACACTTGGATTTGGTACAGAAATTAGAAATCCTTCAACATCATTGCCAATACACATAAAAGATAATGTTTCAATGGCATCTAATTCGCCAACAAGAGTACCATCTTTAAAAACTGCCATTCCAATATTTTCAGATGGAGCACCCAATATTGCATAAGGTTCACAAGCATGACAAACCATTTTATCAAAAAAATCTCCTATTTTAGCATTAACAGTATATCCAGTATATTTGCTAGAACTTACAAAAACCTCATAATACTTAGAAATTAAAGGCTCAAATAATGGTTTTGAATTTTCAATATATTCTTGAGCAGTGCACTTACTAACAACAATATTAGCAGTTGGGCGCACTTGAGTGTTATTAATTAATGTATATATGTCATCAGCAATTCCTTTTTTGGCTATTTCTTCAGAAAAAACAATTAATTTGCAATGTGAAAGAGTTACTTCTTTGTCTATATAAGTATTTATTAGATTTATAGCAGATATTATAGAAGAAGCTGAAACCGTTTTCAAAATAGATGGAGCTTTTTCAGTACTTCCAGATTCTGAAACAGATGAGGCATCAGTAAATTGAAAAGAAACTTTTATATTGTTTTGAGTGTTTGAATCAGAAACAACATCCATTCCAATAGCAACAACTACAGCAATATTATCAATTGAAACCTTTGAAAAAGATGGAGAAAAAAACATTGTTAATATAACAAATACAATGATAAAAATTAATATTTTTATTATGTGTTTCATTAATATGTTCCTCCTTATATTAATAATTTTTGTAAATCTTTAATTTATTTTTTTCTTTTTTAAATTTGCTAATATCAAAATACCAATACCAAGAAATAAAACAATAAAATAAATAAGATAAAAATCAATACTAGATTCAAAATACTTGATTGTGGCATAATTTTTAAAAAGAAGAGAAACACCAAAAATAAAAATAGGCACAATAAAAGCAAGTGATTTTTCACCTTCTAAATTAGCAATCTTTTTTATAATATTTATAGAAAATCTATTGGCAATTATCAAATAACAGCAAATTTCTAGTATCCAAATAACCATAAACAAAGATTCAAGTCTTTGAAAAAATGTATTAAATTCAATATATCTAGCAGAAGAATACAAAGGTAAAACTTGACCAGCACCAACAAAGATTGAAAACATAAGTAAAATAGTAGAAATAGCAAGTATAAGATAAATAGTACCAATTATAATAGATGATATACATATTTTTTTCAATTTATTAGGTTGTTTTAAAAAAGGAGGAAGAAAATATAAACAAGATATTCCTCCAAATGCACCAATATTACCTATTCCTGTAATAAAAGTGTTAACAAAGCCTTTACCAAAAATAGGATAAATATTTTCATAAGAGAAATGGCTTAAATTACCAATAAATAAAAAAACTACACTTGCCAGAACTACGGGAAAAACAACAGAAATAGTTTTGGCATTACTCCCAAAAGAAAGCAAATTATTAATAATCATTACAAAAATAAAAGGTATAATTATATAAATAGTGCTTGTCATAGGAAAAAAGACAATATGAAGTCCTTCACAAAATTCTCTAAGTAAACTAGCACTACTAAGTATAAAGTAAAATATAAATATTATACCTACAATAGATTTAAAAACTTTACCACCAAGATATTCAGAAATATCAATAATATCTTCAGAACCAAAATTTTTAAGTAATCTATAAATAATATAAGAAATCAATATTGCAATCACACCAACATATATTAGATTTATAATTGTACTTGATTTTGTATTATTAATTAAATTTTGAGGTAAAGAGGATAATGTATGTGCAACTATTACTGTAACAATCATAAAAATAGCTTCAGTAGTACTAATTTTAGAATCTATCATCTTTTAATTTCCTCCTCCTTTTTACTTAAAAATGGAAACTTCCATTTCATAGCAATTTTTTCTTGCTTTTCATCTTTTTTTGTATCTAAATATTGTGCACGATATTCACGTTTCCAAATAGGTGGTAAAAAGTAAGAATCCCCTTTAGTCTTACTCCAAGGTGATATATTTGCCATATAAGGAACACCAAAAGATTTCATATCACATAAAATAGAAATATAAGCAAATAAACCAAGACTAATTCCTAAAAATCCACAACAATAACCTAAAAACATAAAGATGAAGCGGTATAAACGTAAATGAAAGCTAAAAGAAAAATCAGGTATGGCAAAAGAAGAAATACCAGTCATAGCAACAACAATTACTAAAACAGGGCTGACAATACTTGCAGAAACAGCAGCTTGTCCTAAAACTAAAGCACCAACAATACTAATAGTAGTTCCTATAGGAGAGGGGACACGTAAACCTGCTTCTCTTATTAATTCAAAAGAAATTTCTAAAATTAAAATTTCAAAAATAACTGGAAAAGGTACATTTTCTCTTGATGCTAAAATTGAAAATAGTAAATCTGTAGGTAATACTTCAGAATGAAAATTGCTAACGGCAACATAAATTCCTGGCAATAATAATGTAAAAAATGCAGCTAAAATACGAATAGATTTTACAAAATTAGCAAAAGAAGACTTCATATTTTTATCATCAGGAGAAGCTAAAAAATCTGTAAAAATAGCAGGAGCAATTAAGGCATAAGGAGTACCATTTACTAATACAATAATTCTACCATCTAATAAGTAGCCACTAGCTTTATCAGGGCGTTCTGTTGATAAAACTTGAGGAATATCCATTATATTAGAATCTATAATTAATTGTTCTAATTGACCTGTGGACAACAAAGAATCTACTTCAATATTATTTAAACGATATCTAACTTCATCAACCAAATCTGAATTTGCAATATTTTGAACGTAACAAAGAGCAGATGGAGTTTTTGTTATTTTTCCAATAGAAATGTTTTCAATAATAAGATTTTCATTATGAACATTACGCCTAAGTAAAGAGGTATTTGTACGTATATTTTCCACAAATGCTTCATGGGCACCATTTATAACAATTTCATTTTGAGGCCTTTCTACACTACGTTGCTTAAAACCTTTAACATCAATATCAAAAGCAATAGTTAAAGTATCTATAAACAGAGCACAATTTCCAGAATTTATATCATTAAATATTTTTTCAAATTCACTATATTGTTCAACCGAATTTTGAGGCATTAAACACCCTAAAATATATTCTGAAAGATCAAATTTTTTTACTTTCCTAACAGTAATATTATTTGTAACAGCTTCTGAGATAATACGGTTTTGCTCACCATCAAACATATTACTACGATTTTTAAGCATAAGTGGTTCTAATATAAATTTATTCATAATATCAGTATTGATCATTCCATCAATATATAGAATAAATGCACTATATTGTTTGCCACGTGCATTTAAAGTAAATTCTCTTATAATAATATCACTATTTATCATTGAATTATATTTTGTTTTTACATATTCTAAGTTTACAGATAATGCTGGAAAAATATTTTTGGTTTCTGGAATATTTGTATCATTTTTTATACTTTGACTACTATTAGAGCTTTTATCTGATTCATCATCTTCTAAAAGAACAAAATTATGTTTTTCAGGAGATTTATACTTAAATAATGAAAAAATTCTATCTTTTAAATTCATAGATAAATTATCCTTTCTAAAAATTACATCTTGTAGTTATTATTTGCAACAAATTGAAAAAATATGCAATAAAAAGAACAAAATCGAATATTAGTAAAAAGAAAGTGATTTTCCGACAATATAAAATAAATATAAAAAAAAATATAAAAAAAATATAAAAAAAATATAAAAAAAATATAAAAACCATTGACAATTGAACATATATTCAACTATAATAAAAAATGAAAAATAATTGAATAAATATTCAACAGTTATTAAGGAGGGATACGAATGTCAAAAAATGAATTTATATGTGATTGTAATATAATTCATCAAGAAGCAGTAGAATCAACATTAAAAAGGATGCCAGATGATAACATATTTAATAAATTAGCTGAATTTTTTAAAATATTAGGTGATACAACAAGGACTAAAATTCTTTTTGCACTAGACCAAAATGAAATGTGCGTATGTGATATTGCAAATGTTTTAGGGATGAGTAAATCATCAATATCACATCAATTAGGGACATTAAGAAGAATGAGTATTGTTAAATGTAGAAAACAAGGAAAAGAAGTATATTACACATTAGATGATGACCATCTGCAAGAACTTTTTGAGCTAGGAATAGAACATATAGAACATAAAGGATAAAAGAAAGGAATGTGAAAAAAAATGAAAAAACAAATTATTCAAATTGTATCAGCATTTATATTATTTATAATTGCATTATGCGTAAAATTTGAAAATATATGGATTACCAGAGCAATATATCTTATAGGATATTTAATAGTTGGAGGAGAAATTATATTAAAAGCAATAAAAAACATATTTAAAGGAGAATTATTTGATGAACACTTTTTAATGGCTGTTGCAACAATAGGTGCAATAGCTATAGGAGAATATCCAGAAGCAGTAGCAGTAATGTTATTTTATCAAGTAGGAGAATTATTTCAAGACTATGCGGTTGATAAATCAAAAAAATCAATTACAGAATTAATGAATATAAGGCCAGACTACGCAAATGTAAAAAGAAATGAAAATATAACTAAAGTTAATCCAGAAAAAGTAAAAATTGGAGAAATAATAGTTGTAAAACCAGGAGAAAAAATACCATTAGATGGAATTGTATTAGAAGGAAAATCTATGATAGATACATCAAGTTTAACAGGAGAATCTTTACCAAGAAATGTAGAAAAAAATGATGAAATTTTAAGTGGATGTATAAATCAAAATGGAACACTATCAATAAAGGTAACAAAAGAATATGGAGAATCAACAGTACATAAAATATTAGACTTAGTAGAAAATGCAAGTAATAAAAAATCAAAATCAGAAAACTTTATTACAAAATTTGCAAAATATTATACACCAATAGTAGTAATATTAGCTATACTATTAGCAATAGTACCACCATTTATTCTTAGATTAGGAGAATTTACAAATTGGCTATATAGAGCACTTACATTTTTAGTAGTTTCATGCCCATGTGCATTAGTTATATCTATTCCTCTAGGATTTTTTGGAGGAATAGGAGGAGCATCTAAGAAAGGTATTTTAGTAAAAGGAAGCAATTATTTAGAGGCTTTAGCCAACACAGAAACAGTAATATTTGATAAAACAGGAACATTAACAGAAGGAATTTTTGAAGTACAAAAAATAGAAACAGTAAAAACTTTAAAACAAAGTAACAAAATAGAAAAAGACAAAAAATTTGAAAAAAATAATAAAACAGAAAATGACAAAGATTTCTATGAAATAGAAAAACAAGAATTATTAAAATTAGTAGCAAGTTGTGAAAAAGATTCTAATCACCCAATAGCAATGTCTGTAAAAAAAGCTTATGCTGAACAAAACAATCAAAAAATGGATGGTAATAAAATAAAAAACATAAACGAATTGGCAGGAAAAGGAATATCAGCAATTATAGATGAAAAAGAGATACTTGTAGGAAATGAAAAATTAATGAAGGAAAATAGCATAAATTATATAGAAAGTAAAGATGTTGGAACAGTGCTATATATAAGTATAAATAAAAAATTTGCAGGATATATAGTAATCTCCGACAAAATAAAACACGATTCAAAGACAGCTATATCAGATTTATATAAAAATGGAGTAAATAAAACAATAATGCTTACAGGTGATAAAAAGGAAGTAGCAGAAAATGTTTCTAATCAATTAGGAATAACATCAGTTTTTTCTGAGTTATTACCAGATGGTAAAGTAGAAAAAGTAGAAGAAATAATAAAAAATAAATCACCAAAATCCAAGGTTGTATTTGTTGGTGATGGAATAAATGATGCACCAGTACTTGCATTAAGTGATATAGGAATTGCAATGGGTGGACTTGGTTCAGATGCCGCAATAGAAGCAGCTGATGTTGTTATTATGACAGACGAACCTTCAAAAGTCAGCCAATCAATAGATATCGCTAAAAAGACTATGAAAATTGTAAAAGAAAATATAATTTTTGCAATTGCAATTAAAATAATAGTTTTGATCTTAGGTGCTTGTGGAGGAGCTACTATGTGGGAAGCTGTTTTTGCAGATGTTGGAGTTTCAATTTTAGCAATTATAAATTCATTAAGAATGTTGAAATAATAAATAAAAACAGATTTTAAATACAGAATATACAGAAAACTTTCTGATATACTTAAGCAATATCACACAAAAAAGAGAAAAAGATTTCAAAATATCTAAATAATACAATATTTTGAAGTCTTTTTACACTTTTATTATATGTTAGAAAAGTTATGCAAATTTCCTAACATATCAAGCTATAAGTAGAGAAAAGCTATGCAAATTTCCTAACATATCAAGCTATAAGTAGAGAAAAGCTATGCAAATTTGCTAACATCTCAAACTATAATTAAAGAAAAGTTCACCAGACTGCTTATAATAAATAATATTAATGTATACATTTATTCTTTAAACTCTTTACTCAATTTGCTAATAGCCTTAGTTTCAATTCTAGAAACATAAGAACGAGAAATGCCCATCATTTCAGCAATTTCATGTTGAGTTTTAGGTTTATAACCACCCAAACCAAAACGTAATTCTAAAATAGTACGTTCTCTTTCCTTTAAAACAGATTTTAACTTTTGATATAAAACTTTAACTTTAAATTTTAAATCAACTTCATCTTCAATATTTCTTTCATCATTTTCTAAAACTTCTTGAAGTGTAACAACATTATCATCTTTATCTTTTCCAATAGGTTCATTTAGGTATACTTCAGAATTAAGTTTTTTTGTACTTCTTAAATGCATTAAGATTTCATTATCAATACAACGTGATACATAAGTACTTAGTTTACTGCCTTTATCAAGATTAAAGCTATTTATACCTTTTATTAGACCAATAGTACCAATTGAAATTAAATCATCTTGATCAACATTAGAAGTTGAGTATTTTTTTGCAACATGAGCAACTAGTCTCAAGTTTCTTTCTATTAAAATATTACGAGCTTCTTCATTTCCATTAGATAAAGCAACTAAACATTCATGCTCTTCCTCTTGTGAAAGAGGCTCTGGAAATAAATTAGAACCTTGTATGTAACCAACAATAAAAACAGCAGACTTTAAAAATGTAATAAAGCCAGCAGTTGAAAATAGAGTAAACATTAAAGCACCTCCAAAAATCCTTATACAATTAATATATGTGTAAAAAAAATAAAAGTGCATGACCAAATTTATATTATCTAACTACTTTAAATTATATGTGAGAAAAACATTGAATTTTTATGTTAAGTATGATATACTTCAGAAGATATTTTATCAACATCTGAAAAGCTTGAAAATTATTAGAGATTAATATCTCTAATGAAATTAAGGAGGTATATTTATGCTAAACGAAGAAGTTGCAAAAGTAATTGGTGAAAATGTAAGAAGATACCGGAAAGAAAAGGGGTATACACAAGAAAGATTAGCAGAAGAAGCAAATATTGACAGAACAGCAATATCCAAACTTGAAAAAGGAAAATTCTTACCTACAATATCTTTCATACTTGCAATATCACAAACATTACATATTGAATTAATATATTTTTTTATAGGAGCATAACTTATAAAATCAAATTTGCAAATTATGTAAAACTATGATATAATAAATTTGTTACAATATTTAGAGAGCTAAAGTTATACTTAGTTAGTATAACAGAGAGGAGAAAAAACAACATGGAAAGACAGAATGTATTAATTTTTACAAAATACACAGAGGAGGAGATAAAAGAACGGCTTGAAGTAGAAATTGAAGAGAAAATGAAAGCTTATGAAAGAAACAATGTAGACTGCAGAGCAAAAAAATATTTCCTAGATACAGTTATGGAAAAACTTAAGTATCCAGAAAAACAGTACCAGGAAATCTTAGAAGAAATGTATTCAAGGGCAGCAAGAACACAAGGATTTTATCAGTATGTTGCCGGTTTATCACAACTTGTAATTGACGAGCGGATGCTTGCAGCAGAAACAAAAAAAGTTATCAACAAACTAGATGCTTTAGCAGAAGGTTTGATTGATGAACTTGAACCTGTTAGTAAGCAGGAAAAGGCAAATTTATACCTGAAAAAAATACTAATGGAAAAAGGAATTAAGGGAGACAAAGCAAAAAAACTGTTTGAGGTAACATGGAAAGTTGTTGAAGAACCAGACATTAAAATTGAAGACGCATTAGTAAGAGTAATGCCAACTTGGAAAATTGCCCAAATCGAACAGTATTTAGGTGTAGAACTCGATGATACTGAAAGCTTTAAATGCTTCATTGAAAATATCATTGAAGAAGTAAAGACATACATGAAAATTGATGAGATGTTAGAAGAGAATAATCAAAAATTGTCTTATGAATCAAAAGAACTTTTTTTTCAGGCAATGATGGAAAAAATGAGCCGACCCCAAGAAACGTCGTTTAGGCGGTGTATAAGGATATACCAAAAAAACGTAAATAAATACAAATTTAAAAGTATAAATGCCGTAGTTATAAAATTATATCAGATTACAGAAAAAATAGAAGGAGAAAAAGTAAAAGACACAAGCAACCTCTGCAAAGTGTTACAAAGTATTGAAAGCCAATTGACCAAAATTAATTCAATACTTCCAACATATAGTATTTTGTAAAAATTAAATAAAAGATACCTGTAAGTTGCAATGCAATTTATAGGTATCTTTTTATAAGGAACAAAATCAATTATTATATATTGACCATATTTTAATGATATGTTAAAATACAAATATAAAGAAAAGGATGTAGATAAAAATGTTAAAAATAATAATTAAACTAATGCTAATAACATTAATACTAATAGGAGTAATTTGTATTTTCGATGCACGAAATATCACAAAAAAATTTTTTGGATTTGGTGATCAAAACGAAGGAGCAAGTGGATTGAAAATTTTAGGATTTATAATAATAATTATAAGTGGAATTATTTTAATACTATTATAAATATTTAGAAAAATAAAAAAGCTGAAACATAAAAAACATATATAATAAATAATATAAAAATCATTTATTAAGAAAAAAATAATATCAAAAAATCTAAAGATTAATTGATATTATTATAATGGTGCGGATAAGAGGACTCGAACCTCCACGTCGTTGACACTGGTTCCTAAGACCAGCGCGTCTACCAATTCCGCCATATCCGCAAAACTCATTTAACAATACTTATAATAGCACAACATAACTTTTATTGTCAATAGAAAAATAAAAAAAAATAGAAAAATTTTATATCAGATTACCAATCATAAAAAATAAAAATTTAATATTATTACAAGGTAATAAAAATATAAATAAAAAAACAAAAATATAGATTATAATAGTAAATGAAAGGAAGAAGCATAATTGAATATACCAGTACAAAAAAACAAAGAATATATAGTAAAAATAGTAGACAATGGATTTGAAGGAGAAGGAATAGCTAAAATAGAAGGATACACGATATTTATCCCAAATGCAATAAAAGGAGAAAAAGTAAAAGTACTAATATTAAAAGTTCTAACATCACATGCATTCGGAAAAGTAATAGAAATAATACAAAAATCTCCATATAGAAAAGACAGTGACTGCGGCACGTATAAAAGATGTGGAGGATGTAATTTAAGACATATACAATATCAAAAGACATTAGAAATAAAACAAAATGCAGTACAAAGTTTAGTAAATAAAACATTAAAAACAAAAATAAAAGTAGAAAAAGTAGTAGAAATGAAACAACCATATTACTATAGAAATAAAGCTCAATATCCTGTAGGAATAGACAAAAATGGAAAGCCAATTATAGGAATATTTGCAAATAGAACACATGAAATAATAGAAATGCAAGACTGTAAAATCCAAAATCCAGAATCAGAAAAAATAGCAAAATATATATTTAATTTATGGAATAAAGAGAAATTAAGTATATACCAAGAAAAAACAAGAAAGGGCTTACTAAGACATATAGTAATAAAAATAGGTGTGAAAACAAAAGAAATAATGTGTATTCTAGTAATAAATGGAAAAGAAATACCAAATGAAAAAGAAATAATAGAAAAAATAATAAAACAATTTCCTAAAATAAAGACAATTATAAAAAATATAAATACAAAAAATACAAATGTAATATTAGGACAAGAAAATATTAATATATATGGAAATGGATTTATAACAGATAAGCTAGAAAATCTAACATTTAAAATATCACCACTATCATTTTACCAAGTAAACCCAACACAAACAGAAAAATTGTATAAGATTGGAGTACAATCAGCAAAAATTACAAATACTGATATTGTATTTGATTTATACTGTGGAATAGGAACAATATCATTATTTATGGCACAATACGCTAAACAAGTTTATGGTGTAGAAATAGTAGAGCAAGCTATTGAAATGGCAAGAGAAAATGCAAAATGTAATAATCTTGAAAATACAAAATTTATTGCAGGTGATGTAGAAAAAGTTTTAGACGATTTAATCAAAAAACAAGAAATTATTCCAGATGTTGTTATGATTGATCCTCCTAGAAAAGGCCTTGATAAAAAAAGTATACAAAATTTACTAGATGTTAATCCTAAAAGATTAGTGTACATTAGTTGTAATCCATCTACTTTAGTAAGAGATTTAGCTTTTTTTGAAGAAAAATATGAAATAAAAAATATTACACCAGTAGATATGTTTCCATACACAAGTCATATCGAAACTGTAACTGTTCTAACATTGAAAAATCAAGGATTATAGCAATTAAATAAAAGAAAAATGTTGTAAATGTCAACCATTTGTCAACCCAAAATTTAAGTGGTTGACAAAAAAATAAGAGCTTTAATGGCTCTTATTTTGATTTACAGCATTTTCAAAAATTTCTACTGAATTGTTACTCATTTTTTCTGTATGATGAACATAAGTATTATAGGTTGTTTCTATATTTGCATGACCAAGCCTAATTTGTACATCTTTTATTTCTGCACCGTTTTCAATTAAAGTAGTAGCATGAGTATGCCTTAATGAATGATAGTTGAAAGTTATTCCTAAACCATAATTTATTACTTTTGAAGCATATTTAAAAGAATTAGGTGTTACAATTTCTCCATTTTCTTTTGTACACACCATTTCTACTTTTTTTAATGTACCAGCAGGTATATTAGCCTTTAAAGAATATAAAGGTCTATATTTTTTATTGTTAATTATTTCAATACCTTCATATACACAAGTATAATGGCATCCATACTTTAATTTGTTTTGCAATTGATCAGTTTTATATTTCTTTAGTATATTTAATAAAGTAGTTCCTATTTCAATTGTTCTTGTACTTGTAGGTGTTTTTGGTGTTCCAAAATACCATAATTTAGTATCATCATTATAATATATTATTTTATTTATTGATATTTTTCTATTTTCTAGATTAATATCATCCCATGTTAATCCTAAAGTTTCTCCAATTCTAAATCCAGTATAGTAACCAATTATTATAGGTAAATAAAATGTTGAACCATAAGGAAAGCGATTAATTATTTTCTCAAATTCATCAGGCTTAATATATTTATGATTAGCATCAGTTTTTGAACGTTCATATTTTGGAAAATTAACATATAACATTGGGTTATTTTTTATAAAGTTGCAAGGATGAACAGCATATTTAAGGGCAACTGACAGTACTCCGATTAAATTTGATAGATGGTTCTTGCTAAATCCTGAAAGATATTTAGAATTAATAAATTCTTGTAAAATAGTTGGGGTAAGAGATTTTAATTTATAAATTCCTAAATTGGGTTTTATATGATTTTCAATATAATTTTTATATGATTTTTGCGTGTTTATTTTCAATTCTAAAATCACATAATTTTTATACCAATAATCGAGATAATCAGAAACTGATATTTCTGATGGCTCAAAGTGTAAGCCTGAATCATTATATTCTGCAAGAGCTTTTACTCCTGCTTCTAAAGCTTCTTTTTTAGTATTGAATCCTGATTTTGTAATTTGTTTTCTTTTTCCTTCGATTTTTGCAGCTTCGAATTGATACTGCCACTTTTTTCCTCTTTTTCTAACATTAATTTCAGACATAAAAATACCTCCATTTTCTTTAATTTATTTTTAATAAACTATTGAAAAGTGAAGGCATTTTCTGTATAATATTAATACATTCACTTTTAATAGTGTTGTAGGGAATAAATGTATCGGGTTGTGGTGATTTGATTACATCTATTCCTTTTTAATTTATATTAAACTAATACACCGTATTTTTCGACATAAAAGTTAATACATTCAATCATATATTTACAATCTACATTAAAGTAGTCTGCTAACTCATACAAATTATAACCTTGTGTGAGTTTTTGTTGTAATTTTTGAAGCGGAACTAGTACAGAATAAGCCCATTTCATTGCTCTATATTCACATTTTTTCTTTTGTATATTATCAGAATCAAGATAATATAAAGCATTACAATAATAATGACCTAATTCTTCGGCTAAAATTTCTTTTTCTTCAATACTATTATTTATTTGTTTATCATCTAAAGCAATATAATAGTTATTATCGATTTCAAATATTCTAGCTTTAGTATTTGTCCAATTATAATTTAAAATGTCTATTTTTTCATTCTCAGCAATTTTATACATATCTAAAGTATTCATTTTTGTCCTCCGTAAATATAATAATATTTAAATAGAATAAAAACCCAATCCAATATTTATCTCGTTAGTTTTTGTATTTACTAAAGTAATAAATCCACAAACCTGATGTGTAATGCCATCACTATACTTCTTCATCATATTTTGTAAATTATTTTTAGGAATATATCCGATAAAGAGGTTGTCATACAGAATTTTTATTGCATTTTTATCATATTGATTGTCGGGTTCAGTTTCAAACGAGACAAAATGATTAATTTTAATTTTTGAAATATCAAAATTTATATATTCTGAACCTTTAACAGATACATCATAATATTCATATTTTAAATTTCTAAAAGCATCATCTTTTTTAGGAAATTTTTTATCAGATATTTTAACGTAAGATTCTATTAGGTTGTCTTTTTTTATTATTGTATTGGTAGTGTATGCTTTTTTAGCTAAACAATATAAATCGTAAACCCATCCAACGAAGAAAAGACCAAAGGTAAAAAAATATATAATTCCTAATAAATATTTTTTTTCATAAAATTTATGAAAACCGAAAAATTCCACCTAAGAGACACAAAATTAATTCGATAAGTGTTTTATTTTCTTTCTCCATTTTTTTTCTCCATTTTTTTCTTATTTTTAATAAATTCTACAAATCTATTTATTTCTTCGATATCATTTTCATCAAGTCCATCTGTGTTGATACCATTATGATTTGCATAACGAAAATCGTTATTTATATCATTATTTGTATCAAAAAAATAATTTCCATCTTTTTCAAATATTTGGCACATAAGTTGAACGGTATCAACATCTGGACTATTTAATCCAGATTCCCAATTTGCTATTGCAGTATTGGAAGTTTTTCGACCTCTTTGTGTTAACTCTTCAGCTAATTGTTTTTGAGTCATCTTTTTTTCATTTCTTGCCTCTTTAATTTTTTTATATAAAAACATAATTTCACCTCTCTTATTGAAACATTTATATTTTAACATACATTTTTAGATATGTAAATAAAAAAATTCAGAAAAACTGAAAAAATTTTCAAAAAAGGTATTGACATTTCAGAAATAATGGAATAATATATAAACAACTTCAGAAAAACTGAAATCGAAAGAGGGTGAAAAAATGTCAGTAGGAAAACAAATAAGACTATATTTAATCGAAAAAGGAATTAGTCAAACTTGGCTTTCAGAGCAAGCAAGAATTGCTTTACCAAAATTAAATGCATCTTTAAATGATAAAAGAAAATTAGATGTCGAAGAATTTTCTTCAATAATAAATGTTTTAAAAGAAGATGCTAACAGATTTTTACAAAAATAACCACAACCCGATACTAAAAAGAAAGAAGGTGAGAATATGGAAGAAATATTATACACCGTAAAAGAAACAGCAAAACTATTAAAAGTAAATCCAAACTACGTGTATGACTTAATAAAAAAAGAAATGTTACCAGCATTGAAATTAGGAAGTTTTAAAATCAGAAGAACATCATTACTTAATTTTGTAAAAGAAAATGAAGGTAAGGATATGACAGATTTGAATAATATAAAAGAATTGAAGGTAGGTGAAAGCAATGAAAAAAACAAGAAAAAACAAACTATATGAACTTATAGGAAAAGCAACAGTAAGAATAACAGCATGGGCAATGTCAGTATATTTAGTATATCAAGCAAGTTTGTATATATTAGATAATTGTATAACAGTGTACAGATAAAACATAAGCAAGAGAAACTAGTTGAAAGGAGGAAGATATATGTTTTTTGCAATAGCAGGATTTTTATTTGGAGCATTATTAGTAGTTCTATTTAATGAAAATGCAGAAAGAGCAAATGAATTGTTAAAAGATACAATAAACAATTTAGAAGAAGACATAGATTTATTAAATTCAAAAATAAAAAACAGAGACAGAATGATAGAAAAACAACAAAAAGACAATGCAATATTATTAGATAATGCAGCAGAATTAAGAGCCAAAATAGAAGACTTAGAAAACAATATAGAATTACTAACAAATAATTTAACAGACGAAAATAAAGAACTAATTTCAGACAGCGAATCAGAAAATTAGTTCAAAAAATACACATAAATATATGAATTTCTATTGTTATTATAGCATTTTTAACAGTAGAAATCAAGGATAGGAAATTTACCAAAAATTTTAGATGTGAAAGATTATTCATCAATAGAAAAGGCATTGAAAGCTGGTAGTGAAAAATTAGCTGAAGAACAAGAGTAGGTGATGAAATGCAAACCACAGGAACATTGGAAGAGATAAATATAGATTATAAAACAGGAAAACCCAAAATAAGTTTTTTAATTGATGGAAGGGACAAGTTATTAGATATAGAACAGTTAAAAGGCTTAAAACTTAAAATAGAAGCTAAAAAATACATAAAGAAAAGAACAACTAATGCTAATAATTATTTTTGGAAACTTTTGCAAGAATTATGTGAGTTAGCTGAAATAGATACCGTAGAAGAATACAAAAGAAGAGTAAAAGAATTAGGAATATTCAGAAGATTTAGGATAGAAACAGAGAATATAAAAACATTTGAAAAAATGTGGGTAGCACAAGGGATAGCTTGGTTTTGTGAAATAGCGGATACAACATATATAGGAAATACAGAATTTAAAATAATAAATGCTTATTATGGTTCAAGTTCTTTTAATTCAAAACAAATGGCTAGGTTGATAGATGGTGTAGTTCAAGATTGTAAGGTTTATGGTATTGAAACGAAATCACAACAGGAAATAAAGAGTTTGCTAGAAAGTTGGAATAAAAAATGAAATCAATTTTACAAAACAAAAAAGAAAGCTATATCAGTGGACAAACTTATGAATTAGAAGAACATCATATATATTTTGGCACAGGAAAAAGAAAAATATCAGAGAAAAATGGATTCAAAGTATGGCTAACATATTCAGAACATAGAGGAACATATGGAGTACATGGAAAATATGGACATGATTTAGATTTGAAGTTAAAGCAGGAATGTCAAAAAGAATATGAAAAAAATCATACAAGAGAAGAATTTATAAAATTAATAGGAAAAAGTTATTTATATAAAATATTAGGAGGAAAAGAAAATGGCTAATAAAAATGAAATAGTAATAAGTATAGATGAATATAAAGAATTGTTATTGAAGGATAAACCTAACAATACAGATACAATGTTGTTGGATAGGATAAAAACATTGTTATATGATCATATACAATATGAAAAAGACTGGAATAATAATGTAAAAATAGATTTTAAATATGACAGCAAATTTTGTGATGAATTAATAACAACTATAAAAGTAATAGATAAAGAATTTTACAAGGAAATGATTAAATTTGTTTGTGATGAAAAGGCAAAAAAGGATGCTGAAAAAGTAAAGATGGAAAAGGCAAGAGCTATAAAAGATTTAGATGAAGAATAAAGCAACAGGGCTAGACACAAAACTAGCCCTGAAATTATACGAAAGGAAATAGAAATGGCAAAGGATAGTTTTATATTATATCTGGAGCAAAAACAAATATTTGAAATGCTAACAAATGAAGAAGCAGGACAACTTATAAAAGCAATATTTGAATATGAAGATACAGGACAAATAGTAAGATTAGATAGGTCATTACAAATAGCATTTCTACCAATAAAAAGTGCTTTAGATAGAAACAAAGAAAAATATGAAAATGTAGTAAAAAGAAATAAAAGAAATATTGAAAAAAGATGGAAAAAAGAAAATACCAAAAATACCACTGGTAAAAAAGGTATACAAAAAAATACCAAAAATACCGATAATGAACATGATAATGAACATGATAATGAAAATGATAAGGATAAAAAAGAAAAAAACAAAAAAAGAAAAACATTTGATGACATTTTGTCTGAAAATCATTTTACAAAGGAATTAGAAGATACAATTAGAGATTTTATAGATATGCGAAAAACAATAAAAAAACCAATGACTTCAAAAGCCTTAGAGTTGTTGCTTAGAAACTTGGAAAAGTTGACGAACTTAGAGGAAGAAAAGATTGCAATATTAAATCAATCTATTGAACATGGTTGGCAAACAGTATATCCATTAAAAAACAATAATCAAAATAATTCTAAAGGTGGAATGAATGATTTTAAGCAATTATGGGAGGAGGCAAAGATAGAAGAAGATGAACAAAACGGAAACAATTCAAATAATAACACTTTTAGCTGGTAATTATGACAGTATATCTAAAAAAGATAAAACACAAAAGCAACTAATGATAAATACGTGGCTAGAGTGTTTAGGAGATTTAGATTATATACTAGTCTTACAAGCAGTAAAGAAGACAATAATGGAAAGTCCATATCCTCCAACAATACATGATGTTAGAAAAAATGCAATAGAAATGATAAAACCAACAACTAACAAAACAGCTATAGAGGCATGGAATGAGGCATACTCAATGATTTGTCAAGGTAATTATATGACTGAAGAAGAATTTGAAAAAGCAAGTCCAGAAGTAAAAAAGTTTTTTGGAAATGTAGCTCAAGTTAGAGAATTGGCACAAACTAAAACAGATATAGTAAATAGTGTAACTAAGGGACAATTTTTGAAACAATATGAGGTAATAGTAAATAGGGAAAGAGAACAAAAACTATTGCCTCAAAGTATGAAAGATTTTACAAAAAAACTAGTAGAAAAAATGGATATAAAACAGATAGGAGAGTGATAGACAAATGAAAATGAATCAAAGGCAAAGAATAATAGATTATATTAGACAGTTTGGAAGCATAACAAGTAAAGATGCTTACAATGACTTAGGAATAACACAGCTGGCAACAAGAATAAAAGAATTAAAAGAGCTAGGTTATGAGTTTGAAACAAAATGGGAAAGTGGCAAGAACAGATTTGGCGAATCAGTAAGTTTTAAAAGATATTATTTAATGGATATGATAACAAAAAATATGGATCATATTCCAAGATTGGACTAGGTTATGGAACAGATAAAAAAGAATACATTATGTTATTACTGTTTAGGGTGTAACAAACAAGAAAGTGAAGATTATAAACAAGTAATGAGGTGTAAAAATTTTACGGCAGCAATAGAAAATTGGCAAGAAAAGTTGAGAGAGGAGCTAAAGAGAAGTGAACAAATACAGAAATAAAAAAGTACAAGTTGATATGTATGGATTTGACAGTATAAGAGAAAGCCAAAGATATAAAGAATTGAAGTTGTTAGAAAGAGCAGGAGAAATAAGCAACTTGGAATTACAACCAAAATTTTTACTACAAGATAGTTTTAAGAAAAATGGAAAAACATACAGAAAGATTGAATATATAGCGGATTTTATGTATTGCCAATGTCGGCAAAATCATAGTAGAAGATGTAAAAGGATTGCAGACAGATGTATTTAAATTAAAACATAAATTATTTGAAAAGAAGTATCCTGAATTGGAATTAAGAATAATAAAATGAAAGGAAAATAAAAGATGAACAGAAAATGTAAGATAGAATTGTATAACGATCACTTTGAAAATGCTAAAAGATATGGGATACCACATGCACAACTAATAATAGCAGACATACCATATAATCTTGGGAATAATGCTTATGCAAGTAATCCAAGCTGGTACATAAATGGAGATAATAAAAAAGGAGAAAGTGATAAAGCGAATAAAGCATTCTTTGATACCGATAAAGACTTTAAAATAAACAATTTTTTTGATTTTTGTACAAGATATTTAAAGAAAGAACCGAAAGAAAAAGGACAAGCTCCAGCAATGATAGTATTCTGTGCTTTTGAACAAATGCAAATGGTAATAGATGAGGCGAAAAGACATGGTTTAATGAAAAGTTATCCGCTTGTATTTGTAAAAAATTATTCAGCATCAGTATTAAAAGCTAATATGCGAATTGTAGGAGCGACAGAATATGCAGTAGTGCTTTATAGAGATAAGTTACCCAAATTTAATAATGGTAGAACGGAAGAACAAAAAGGGAAAATGATATTCAACTGGTTTGAGTGGAAAAGAGACAATTCAAAAGTATATCCTAAGATACATCCAACTCAAAAGCCAATAAGCTTGTTAAAACGATTAATAGAAATATTTACAGATGAGTGGGATGTTGTAATAGATCCAGTAGCAGGAAGTGCAAGCACATTAAGAGCTTGTGCAGAAACAGGAAGAAATGGGTATGGATTTGAAATAAAAAAAGATTTTTATAATCAAGCAAAAGAAAAAATGATAAGTGAAGATATTTTAAATGGAATAATGGAAGATGGACAAGTTACATTTGAAGCACTTATTTAGAATATATAGTAAAACAAAATAAAGAAATTACAAAAGTATTAAATTTAGCAAATCAAATGCTAGAAGAAATGGGGGATAAATAATGAAAAAGAATTTTAAAAGAATAATATCAAGTTTATTAGTAGTTTTTATAGGGATATGTTTAATATTGCCAACAAATGTATATGGAAGAGCTCATACATCAGTGCATAGCTCAACACATACATCAGTACATAGTTCAGTTAAAGCAAGTACACCTAGTACAACAACTAAATCAAGTTCAAGTAGTGTTAAAGCAAGTACACCGACAAGTAGTAGTAAATCATCAAGTGTAAGTTCATCAACACCTAAAACAACAACAAGTTCAAGTACAGGAAAAACTTATACAACAACTAAAAGTGAAACAGGAAGAACAACAGTAAATCACGAAACTGTAAAACCAAAAGAAAGTACAACAATAGTAAATAACAATCCAACATATTATACTAATTATTCAACACAGCCAAGTTATTCATTAAGTAATAGTATATTTAATTATTATATGTTAAGTGAAATTTTTAAAGATAAAGACAAAGAAAAAGACAAAGTTAGTGAACAAGATATAGTTAAAGCATTAGAAGAAAAAGGATATTCAAAAGAAGAAATTGACAAAATTTTAGATGAAGCAAAAACAGAGGAAAATGAAAACAAACCATTTTATGATGGATGGAAATGGTATAACTGGACAATCTTTATCGGAATTATATCAATATTAACTATTGGACTAATAGCGTTAATAGTTTTTATATGTTCTTTATAGGAGAAGAAAATGAAAATAAGAGAAAAATTATATAGAGTAGTAGAAAAAGATACAGAATATTTTGAGTGGTATGACATTATGATGCTTATTTGTATATGGGTAAGCATCGTTCCACTAATATTTAAAGAACAAAATAAATTTACTTATGTAATAACTATAATAACAACTTTGATATTTGTAATAGACTATATTTTAAGATGGATAACATCAGATTATAGGCTAAAAAAAGGAGTAATTAGTTTTATAAAATATCCAATAACATTTTCGGCAATATTTGATTTAACAATTATAATTTCGTGTTTTAGTGAATTTTATAATAACCCAATTCTAACATTATTTAGTACATTTAGAATTTTAATGATTGCTAAAACATTAAGGTATTCTAAAAAATTTAAAATAATAAAAAATGTAGTAGAAAAAAATAAAGATATTTTAAAAGTTGTATGTGGATTTACAATAGGATTTATATTCGTAAGTGCATTAATAATGTTTCAATTTGAAGGAAAAAGTTTTAATAATTTTTTTGAAGCAATATATTGGAGTACAACTGTTTTAACAACCGTTGGATATGGTGATATATGTCCTAAAACAGAAATAGGTAAATTAATAAGTATAATATCAAGTTTAGTAGGAATAGCATTTGTAGCTTTGCCAACTGGAATTATAACAACAGGATTTGTTGAAGAATTAAATAAAGAGAAAGAGGTAGATAATAATGAAAAAATTAACAAAAATTAAAATATTATGGGATAGGTTTTTTAATAAGATTGTGAAAGTAGATAACATAGAAAAAGTGGAAGAAGGATTAAGTAGACAAAAAGAGGCTTTAAAAAAACTTAATGAAAGTTATTATAATGCAAAAGGTACTTTAGATACATATAAAGATGAATTAAAGAAAAATGAAAATAATTTAAAGAGATTAGATAGATGTTTTGATATATGTAAAACGAAAAATGACAAAAAAGGTGCAAAACAAGTATATGATGAAACAAATACTACAAAACAAAGAATATCAGTATTAAAAGAACAAATAGCAAAACAACAATTAATAGTAGAAAGATTTTTAGAAGCTAAAGAAAAATATGAAAATGGAATAAGAAACTTACAAAATAATTTAGAAACAATGAAATCAAAAGATAGATTTAGTAAAGCAGTAAAAGAATATAATGAAAACTTTGGAGAGTTTGAAGAATTTAATATTGATGATATTCAAAGAGATATTGATAATGAATTTAATGCAAGTAATGCAAAATTAGAAGAACAATCAGATACATTAGATTTAGATGAAATAGAGAACACAAGTAATTTTGAAGAATTGTGGGGTAAAGAATAATGGAAGAATATAAATATAAAGAAGAGTATGATGATATGGTAAAAGAATATAACAACTTTAAAAAAATATATGAAATATTAAAAATATCAGCTAAAGAGATTCAAAAAAGTATGGGAAAAAATGATACAATATCATACTTTTGCATAATCACAAATGAAGAAAAAACATATATTACATTTTATGAGGAAGATGGAACACAACTAATACAAGTAGAAGTTCAAAAAGATTATAAAAACTTTTTTGAATTATTTGATACTGAACTTATAAGAGAAGCAGATGTTGAAAGACCTCAAAATGATGGATATAAATACCGTGGATTTATATTTAATTATAATGAAGAACCATATTTTATAAAACAAATATTATTTGATGAAATTAAATTCGAAAATACTGATTTAATAAAAGAGATAAAAGATGAACTAGAATATTATAAAGACAAAATTATAACAAAAAAGAATGAAGTTTTTGATTATACAGAAACAAATAATATATTAAATCAATATAAATTTGAGGAGGACTAATAAATGGAAGAATATCATAAAATACAAACAATCCTAACAAAAGAAATTTATATGGCTAATTGCTATAAAGTAGGAGGAGAAGAAGATGAGTGATTATGTAAGAAAAAAATGTGTAAGGTTTAAAATACCTCAAAATATAATAGACAAATTAAAAAAGGAAGATGAATGGTTAGAGGATTTATTACTAAAAGAATACAATGTTAAAGAAAATTATCATACTAAAAATGATTTTACAATTAATAGTGGATTGAATTATGAAAATGATGAATATGACTATTTCTTAGATTATCAATTAGATTATGAATATGGAGCAAGTGGAGATTTTGAAAATGTAAGATTATTAACAGATACAGAATTTGAAAAGTATTCAAGAATGTTTGCAAAATATTTTAATGAAATAGGTAGAGATGAATTAAGATTAGTTCATTATTCTTACTATAATGGTTGTGATGAATCAAGTATATATGAATTAGGAGAAATTTAGGAGGAGAATAGATAAATGTATTATTGTTTATTTGAACAAAGCGGAACATTTAAAAACGAATTTAAAAAACTCGGTTATGAAGCAATAGATTATGACATACAAAATGAATTTAATGAGACAGATGTAGTAATAGATTTATTCAAAGAAATAGAAAAAGCATATAACAAAGAAGAAAGTATATTTGATAACATAACTGAAAAAGATACAGCACTAGCATTTTTTCCATGTGTGCGTTTTGAAGACCAAATTCAAATGGCTTTTAGAGGTACACAATATCAATTAAAGAAATGTACAGACGAACAAAAGTTAGAATATGATTTAAAACTACATAAAGAATTAGATTTAATGTATGAAACAATAACAAAATTAGCAATAGTGTGTATTAGAAAGAATATACCGCTAATAATAGAGAATCCGTATTCAACAACACATTATTTAACAAAGTATTGGGCTATACCAAGTAAGATTATAGATAAAGATAGAACTTTGCGTGGAGATTACTACAAAAAGCCAACACAATACTGGTTTATAAATTGTGAGCCACAACACAACATGATTTTAGAGGCATATGCTTGGAATCAAAAGAAAATTATAAATAATACAAGTAGTAAAACAGAAAGAAGTTTAATATCAAAAGAATATGCAAACAGATTTATAAGAGAATTTATAATTGCTGGAGAGGAGTAAATAAGATATGAAAATAAGAGATTTAAAAATAACAAGCAAGATGGCTGATAAACATAAAAAGACAATGAATGCTTTGTATATTATTACTTACATATTATTATTTCCATTTGTAATATTAGATTATTTGTCAGATTTTTTAGAATGGCTATGCAATAAAATGTCATGGTTTAGAACTGATATTGTATATACAACATTTAAAATTATATACAAGAAAGAAATTATAGCAGATATGCGAAAGAGAGGCGTTTTAAGTGAAAGAAAATAGTATAAGCTATAAAACGGCAAAACGAGAAACAGAAAGATTGATTGTAGAATTAGAAGAACGTGCAATAACACACAGAGCGTTTACTGCAGAGTGTTTAAAAAGAGTATTAAAAGAGAATGAAGAATTAAAAGTTGAATTAGAGAGACAAAAAGATATTAATACTATTATAAATCAAAAAGGAATAGATAAAAATTATGAAAAAGCATTAGAAAAATCAATGTTAAAATTTCTAAAGACGAATATGGCTAAAGATTTTGTTTCAGTTCAAAAAGTAAAAGACAAGATAGAAGAATTAAAACAAAAAAAGAAAAAGTATGGTAATTGTTTAATAAAGATGTA
>OIZW01000234.1_pt1 | contig 57399 bp, 54 predicted proteins | sample 1588581 | NCBI WGS metagenome assembly OIZW01 (sample SAMN03283266) | human gut metagenome | biome: human-associated habitat; material: feces | host: Homo sapiens | place: USA | collected 2013 | reverse complement strand
TTCGAGTCCAACAGGGGGAGCCAGAGAGCTGTAGCTTTTGCTATGGCTCTTTTTTGTATATATGATTTAGTATTGCAGTTTGTAAATGTAATGTATGGAAACAGTGCTTCCGTATGCTTACGTTAATGTAAGTGTGCGGAAGCACTGTTTGTCTAAAAAAACACAGCACCCGTTATGAGTGCTGTGTTGAGGGAGCTGTTCGATAAATGGGAAACTATTTATGGATTGTCTTTGATTTCAATTTCTACTGAATAATCAGCATTTTTTGAGTTGAGGTCTGTAAGCAGAATAGTATTATTATCAAAAGGAACTATTTCAATGTTGCTTTTTCTTTTGCATTTATCAATAAGTAAAAATTTCTTTCCATTTTGGTCTGTACAAACAGCATATAACAGCTTAGGCACTTTGAGTACATAAACTAAATTCGTAATATATGGCTGTACCCATTCTTCATTTCTTTCAGAAATTCTGATACGTAATTCTTTTGATTCATCACTGATGCGTTGTTCAAAATTCTGCTGCATATATATCTTTTTGAATTTTTTGTTGTTATAATAATCCATAATCAATACATATGGCAGGAGCCACAAACCATAATCAATGAAGCCCAGAAAAGCTAACCATTTAATAGGAGAGAAGAGAAATGCAACAGCAAGAATAAACCCACCGAAAAATGGAAATCCAGATATGTGTTTTTTTCTTTTTTTGCTTTGATATAATGCGGCATATGTAGCAGCTATCAAAAATACTCCGATTATTCCAAGCGTTATAGTCATGAGCCATTCTTGCATAACATTTTTTCCTTTCTGAAAAATTCAAATAATAGTGCTGCGATAAGTGATCTGCTCGATAAATGGGAAGTAATAGTTGAGATAAATCTGATTAATATATATTGAAAACTGCTTTTAAATAGGCAGATATTCCGCCTGAAACAATGATACAAATTAAAGCAAGAGCTATATATAAAGCGATTATTACATACAAGTTTCGCTTCCCTTTAGTGATTGTTTTCCGAAAAATATAAATATATGATGGTAAAGATAATGCCAACCATATCAACAACTCAATGCAGCCAAATAATATTGAAACATCTTTTTCAGAGCCTAAATTATAACTATATCCTTTTGAATGACCTGTTATATCAAGAAAAATCCAGCCAAAGCATATTGGAAACGAAAATGCAATAATGCTTGTCCAAAGGAAATTAAGGCAATATATTATTCTATTTTTCATTCCTGTACTCCTTATCAACTGCTGATTTGTCGGGCAGTTTTCCCGACCAATTTCCAAAACCATTATACCACAGCTAATCAGCGGTTCGTCCTTTGTTTGTATTATTTCTTTGCAAGATCTTTAATAACTTCTCCTGCCACGATAAGTCCCACAACCGACGGCACAAATGCTGTTGAGCCCGGAATATCACGGCGCACTGTGCATTTTCTTGCTGTGCCAGGAGGACAAATGCAGTTCTGACGGCATGAAATAGCCATATCTTCTATCGGTCTGATAGGCTGTTCCTCTGAGTAAACAACTTTAAGCGACTTTATGCCTGCCTTTTTAAGCTCTCGTCGCATGACTTTCGCAAGTGGGCAGACCTTTGTCTGATAAATGTCCGCCACACGGAATGCTGTAGGGTCAAGCTTGTTGCCTGCACCCATTGAAGATATAACTGGTACTGCTGCGACGTCTGCTCGCTTTATTATCTCCAGCTTGCCTGTAACAGTGTCAATGGCGTCGATAATGTAATCATACTGAGTAAAATCAAACTGATCTGCTGTGTCAGGCATATAAAAACACTTGTATGTGTTTACCTTTATGTCAGGGCAGATGTCGTGAACACGCTCCTCCGCCACGTCTACCTTGTATTTTCCTACTGTTTTTCTTGTGGCAATTATCTGACGATTGATGTTGGTCAGACACACTTTGTCATCATCTATAAGGTCAAGCTCGCCTACACCGCTTCGTGCAAGGGCTTCAACTGCATATCCGCCTACACCGCCTATGCCGAAAATCGCAACTCTGCTGTTGCTGAGCTTTTCCATTGCTTCTTTGCCGAATAAAAGCTCGGTTCTTGAAAACTGATTTAGCATATAAACACTCCTGAATACTGTTTTATTCTTCTATGATATCATATCTATGCCCTTTTTTCAAGTGCATTTTTGCCTGCTTTTATTAATTTTCTGATTGATCCTATATGTATTATATAATATCTTTGTTACAGTTTTCGACCGCATTTTCGTTGCGTTTTTATCGAAAATGTGCTATAATATTATATATGACAATACGCAAAAAGTAATAAAAAGGATTGGTAAAAACATGGACATTAACAAGACCCTTGCGGAAGAATTTAAGCTCAGACAGGAGCAGATAGACAACACTGTTGCACTCCTTGATGACGATAAAACTATACCGTTTATTGCACGATATAGAAAGGAGCTTACAGGCTCGTTGGACGATCAGGTGCTTAGAGAGATCGCTGACAGGCTCACTTACCTGAGAAATCTCGAAAAACGTAAAGGCGAGATAATCTCTTCTATCACTGAGCAGGAGAAAATGACAGACGAGATAATGTCTGCTATCGAAAATGCAAAAACACTTGTTGAGGTTGAGGATATCTACAGACCTTTCAAGCCGAAGCGTAAAACAAGGGCTTCGGTGGCAAGAGAAAAGGGACTTGAACCGCTTGCTGAGCTTATCCTGACCCAGGATAAGAAATGCGACCCGCAGGTCAAGGGGTCAAAATTTATCAACGAGGAAAAGGGCGTAAAGTCTGCGGATGAAGCGTTGCAGGGTGCAATGGATATAATCGCAGAGGATATCTCTGACGACGCTGACCTGAGAAAATACATAAGAACGCTGTTTTCGCAGATAGGCATGATAAGCTCAAAAGCGTCTGACGAGAATACCGAGTCGGTGTATGAGAACTATTATGACTACGCTGAGGCTGTTGGAAAGATAGCAGGTCACAGAGTTTTGGCTTTGGACAGAGGCGAAAAAGAGGGCGTTCTGAAAGTATCAGTGAATGTCCCAGAGGGCGCAGGGGAGAGAGCCTGCGTTTCAAAATATGTGAAAAACAAGTCAGAGTGCGGTCAGCTTGTTACGGCTGCCTGCGAGGACGGCTATAAAAGACTTATTTATCCGTCCATAGAGCGTGAGATTAGGGCGGAGCTTTCGGCAAATGCTCAGGAGGGGGCAATAAAGGTGTTCTCTTCAAATCTCAGACAGCTTCTTATGCAGCCGCCTGTTAAAGACACTGTTACCCTTGGTCTTGACCCGGGATATGCTCACGGCTGTAAGACCGCTGTAGTGGACGCTACGGGCAAGGTGCTTGACACTGCGATAATCTACATTACTCCGCCAAAGAAGGATACAGAGCGTGCTAAGCGTATTCTGACGGGCTTTATAAAGAAATATGGTGTTACGACTATCTCCATAGGCAATGGCACTGCTTCAAGAGAAACGGAGCAGTTCACAGCCGAGCTTATCAAAGAAATTCCGCAGAAAGTTTCTTACATGGTGGTGTCTGAGGCAGGCGCTTCCGTTTACTCCGCTTCCAAGCTTGCGGCTGAGGAGTTTCCTGAGTATGACGTTTCACTGCGTTCAGCAGTATCAATAGCACGCCGATTGCAGGACCCTCTTGCAGAGCTTGTAAAGATAGACCCAAAGGCAATAGGTGTTGGACAGTATCAGCATGATATGCCAAAGGCGAGAATGGACGAGGCTTTAAAGGGCGTTGTTGAAGACTGCGTAAACTCAGTAGGCGTTGACCTTAATACGGCTTCATACTCATTGTTGTCATACATATCGGGCATAAATATGACAGTTGCAAAGAATATTGTTTCCTACCGTGAGGAAAACGGAGCTTTCACCGAAAGAAAGCAGCTTATGAAAGTTCCAAAGCTTGGCGCAAAGGCTTTTGAGCAGTGCGCAGGCTTTTTGAGAGTGCGTGGCGGAAAAAATCCGCTGGATAACACCGCTGTTCACCCTGAGTCATACAAGGCAGCGCAGGCGCTTATTGACAGGTGCGGGCTGAGCCTTGCGGACATGGGCGACGTAAAGCAGATAGCTGAGAAAGTCAATGCAATGGGCATGAAGAAGCTTGCCACAGATATCGGCATTGGTGCTCCAACGTTAAAGGACATAGTAGGGGAGCTTGAAAAGCCGGGTCGTGACCCTCGTGACGAGTTGCCTCCACCGCTTATGAGAAGCGGCGACATTATGGAGCTTAAAGACCTGAAACCGGGCATGGAGCTTATGGGCACAGTGAGAAACGTTATAGACTTCGGAGCGTTCGTTGATATCGGCGTTCACGAGGACGGACTTGTACACATTTCTCAGATGTGCGACAGATATATAAAGCACCCTCTTGAGGTCGTAAAGGTCGGGGAGGTAGTTAAGGTTTGGGTACTTAACGTTGACCTTAAGAAAAAGCGTATTTCGCTTACTATGAAAAAGCCTAAGGGGTAAGGATCCAAAACGAAATAAGTTGGAAAAGTGTCAGATCAACGTGCGAACACTATTCGCCCCTACAAACAGCATATTTACGTCGTTTGTATGGGAACGGTGCAATTTCTGCTTTGCAGAAATACGGCGATTCGTTTGTTTGAGCCTTTTTCAACACTCTCAAGGGCTGTGACAACAGCCCTTTTTTGTTTGCCGCCAGGTGTGGTCTTGACGCAGGGAGCTGTGAAACGCCTTATGGCTTGACCTTACGGTATAATTATGGTAATATAAAATCGTACATAGACTATGTTATAAAAGGACGTGAAAAAATGCGGATCGCAGTTTGTGATGATAATGCTGTTTTTCTTCAGTTTTTTAAAACTATGCTGGCAAATGAACTTGAATCAAGGTCGGTCAAGGCTGAAATAGAAACGTTTACCAAAGCTGAGAGCTTTTTTTACTGCCATGGAAAAAAGCCTTTTTCGGCTATATTTCTTGACCTTGATATGCCTGAAATGACCGGTTTTGAAGTCGCGCGGCAGCTAGGTCAGAATGGTAATTGCTTCGTGATCTTTGTGACAAGTCATCAGGAGCTGGTTTATGACAGCTTTAATTTCAGACCGCTGAATTTTATCTGCAAAGATCCTGACGCCGATGTTATGAAGGATAGGCTCCATATGGTAGCAGGACAGTTGACGGACGCACTGAAGCAGGAAAAGACAGTGGTTTTGGAGAATAGGGAGCAGGGAAGGATCTCTGTAAAGCTTCGGGATGTAACTTATATAGAGAGCAATAGCCACAGCATCATATATCATTTTGCAAATAATAAGGATACTATTGCAGTCAGAGATAGCATTGGCGAGATAGAAGAAGCTTATCGTAAATTTGATTTTATACGGGTGCATAAAAAATATATCGTCAATCTGAAATATGTTTTTAACATAAGCCGTTCAAATGAAACAGTGATCTTCAAAAGCGGTTCAGAGCTTCCCATGAGCCGAGGATATAAGAATGCAGTTGACGACGCTTTGACTGAATATCTGAGGAGAAAGTGATGACTATTACATTGTGGACGATATTTGAGATCTTGATAAACTTTTATCAGGGCGGTCTGGAAACATGGTTTATATATAAATTTCTTACGCCAAGATCTCATGAAAGGGCTAAGATATGGGCTGTTATATTTGCAGTTTGTGAAGGCTGTCTGGTCACTGTTTTTAATTATTTCACTGTATTTGAGGGCTTTGGAAGTGCTTTGTACTGGGCAAGTCTGCTTGTTTTTGCGTTTTGCTTTTTTAGTGACAATGCTGTAAAGAAATTTCTTTCCATATCCCTCTCGCAGGTTGCGATCTTGTTGATAACGTCATTGGAACTAAATGCTGTATCGTCATTTTTTAAAATATCACTCAGGAAGCTTGTGATTGAACAAAGCTTGCTTAGATTTGTGACGCTTATAATGATCCAGATCTCTATATTCATTGTATTTAGATTAATACTGATGGCCTTTAAACATACAGATGATTATACGGCTTCAGATTGGGTTACGATAATTGCAGTGCTTATTATTTCGTTCTCTTTCGTTATGGTAATACATGAACTGTCCCTTTCGGCAGACAATGGCCATAGGCTGTATATAAATCTGTCATATATGCTTGTCTTTGTTCTTAATATACTTATATTCTGGATAATAAATTCTTTGATAAAAAAGAATCGGAAGCTCAAGGAAATGGAGATAGTCAAACTAAGAGAGCAGTATCTTGAGCAGTTTATCGGAAACGCCGAGTCGCAATATGACGCCATGAGAAAACTAAGGCATGATATAAAAGACAAATATGAAACGGTCAATGAACTGTTGAAAGTCCAAAAAATAGATGAAACGAGAAAATTTATCTCAGAAAGCTTTGACCTTATCGAGAAGTCGGAGTCCTATGTTAAAACGAAGAATAATATTGTAAATGCTATCGTTAACGCAAAGCTTACGATGGCTTCTTCCTTGGGGATAAAAATATCATGCATAACAGTTTCAGATTTTGAGGGAATAAAGGGAACTGACCTTTGCGACCTGTTGAGCAACACGTTGGAGAATGCTATAACGGCATGCAAGGAAATAGCCGACGACGCAAATAAATTTCTGTATCTGAAGATCGACCGAGAAACTGATACATATACGTTTTTGATAAAAAATTCAATAGATCATTCTGTTATGGATAGTAATCCAAGGCTTACGACCACAAAGGCTGATAAAAAACAGCATGGTCTGGGAACCTCAATAATCAGAGAGATAGCAAGAAAATATAATGGCAGATGCGATTTCTATGAGTCGGAGGGAATGTTTTGCTGTCAGGTAACATTGATGGCAGATACAACGGTCCTGAACTGATCGTTCGGGGTCGTTGCTGCATTTCGTGACAAAAACCTGCAACTCATTCCAAAAAGCTTGACATATTGCTGTTATTCTAGTAAAATTCAAATTAGGGTAAGACAAAAGCGAGGCGGTAGTTTATGGATCTTGTTGTATCGGGTATACTTAATTTTTTGACCGAGCAGGAAGCTATCGGCAAAGCAGATGAGGTACAGGATTTTTATCGGTATGGCATAGAAATAACTATCTCATCAATATTAAACATTGTGCTTGTATTGCTTATGGGGGCATTGACAGGGCATTTGCTGGAAAGCGTAATATATTTGGCAGTGTTTATTGCTGTCAGGGTTATTACCGGAGGGTATCATGCAGATACATATTTCAGATGCAATCTGCTCATGTGTTCGACATTTATTGCCACAGCTTTTCTTAATGACAAGGTATGCGGATATATAAATATATGGGTGATCGCTGCCTTGGTTGTGTTTGAAGAGATAATAGCTTTTGTATTCTGCCCTGTGGAGAACAAAAATAAGCCTATAGAAAAAGAAAAAAAGCCAAAGTTCAAAGCGATGGGAATGATAGTTTTTCTGTTGCTTGATCTGTTTGGCGGGGCGATTATCAATAGATATCAGACGGTTGGATCTATGATCCTGTTAACGAATCTATTAATTGCAGTTTTAATAATATCAGCGAAGATCAAAGAAAAGAGGTGTGATAAGAATGAGATCATTTAAGAAATTGCTTGCCAGCCTTATTGCCAGAGCAACTAAGAGAATGGGTATAGCTGCCTGCGGATGTGCATCAATGTATGGTGGCTATCAAGCTAAAGAGCCAAAAAACATTTACAAGAATTAAGCGTAAAGCTACAAGAATTACGATAAGCATTACAAAGACTTTATCATTTCCCCTTTAAATCTTGTGATACTTGTAAATGAGGTAACATTAGCAGGAAAATAACTTCCTGCTGGTGTTACCATTTTTTTATTTGTAGTGAGTTCAAGCTTTTGACAGTGAGTAAATTTGCTTTAGGCACAAAAAATCCGCTCTACAAAAGGATGCACCGTACTATTAGGTTTTAAAAGAACAGGCGGAGGCTATAGAGAAAGCCCCCTCACTTTCCATGCCGAAAAGTTGAGGGGGCTACAACCAAGTTTTTTAATTTTCTAAAAGATTTTTGAGCTTTGCTCTGATTTTTGTCGAAGGCATAAAGAAAGAGCGCCGGAGATTGCCGTCCCCGTTCGACTGGGGATACACGGTCAGAATGTGGGTGTCGCTTGCCGCCTTTCGGAAAGGGACTTGCTGGCAAGCTCGCTTTCAGGAAAATAGGCGGTGGCGGAATGATCCGTCACCGCCTATTGTGTTTAGGCTAGTTCGATTTCGGAAGCGTCGGCTTATTTAACCTCGGATTTCTTTCTCTTTTTGCCGCTTACGCCCAGCAGAGTCAGAACGCCGCACAGAGCAGCCAGCCAACCCATGTGGTTGCTGTTGTCACCGGTCTGAGGACACTTGGTGGAGTCGTCATTTCCTGGCTTATCGGTGTTATTATCACCGCTGCCTGTATTGTCGGTGTTGCCGCTGTCGGGGAGCTTGTCGATGACCGTATTCTCGCTGCGCTTGGCGCCGCAAACGGTGCATTCCTCGTGCTTGATGCCGGTGGCCTCCTTGGTAGCGGCCTTGTCGATCACCCACTGGAAGCTGTGTGCTGCCGTGTCGGTCTTGTCGCCGCACTCGCACTCATGCCAGTGGTTGGTGCCGTCATACTTCCACTCTGTACCGTAGCTGTGGGTATGATTGCTGCCTGTTGCAGGGATCGGTGCGGTTTCAAGAACCTTCTTGCAGACGGTGCATTCCTTATGCTTAGTGCCGTCGGCGGTTTCGGTAGCTGCTGTGTCAACGATCCACTCGCTGGCGCTGTGAGCCTCAATATTGGCCTTATCGCCACACTCGCACTCATGCCAGTGATCGGTGTCGTCATACTTCCACTCGGTGCCGTAGCTGTGGGTATGGCTTGGAGGCGCATCCTTATAGGTGGCCTCGAGCTTCACATCATTGCCGGGCATGGTGAAGGTGGTGGTTGCCTTGGTGGCGTCTGTCAGGGTGACATTGCCCTCCAGCACGACCCACTTGTCAAAGACCTTGCCTGCCTCCGGTGCGTCCGCCGTAACGGTCACAACGGTGTTCTGCTCGATCTTGTCGGTGATAGGTGTGCCAGCGGCAACAGAGGCCGTTCCCTTGATAACCGTGACCGTGAACTCGGTCGCAGCGGAGTTCTTTACGAACCTTGTCTCGCCGCAGTCGGCACGCTGGCAGGTGTAGAGAATTCCTTCGCTCTTGCCCTGTTTTGCAGGTTTGCCGCCGTCCCAGTCGTGGCTGAGCTTATTAACGACATGACCGTAGCGGATAATCTGTCCGCAGCCGGCTGTACACTGCTGGTCGCCGCTATAGCCTGAGGTGGTGCATCCTGGCTTAACCTCATTGATCAGCTTGTAGTTATCGGCAATTTCGTGGAGGGACGGGGTTGAGACGCCCTTCTGCGCGATCCTGTCGCACGATGTGCAGTACTGGTTGCCGGAATAGCCCCTCTCTGTACAGGTCGCCGTTCTTACATCCCGCAGTTCAAGGGGACCGCTATGCCTGAAGTCGCCGGTCTCGCCCTTTACGGTGCCGCCGCAAGCCGTGCAGCGGTAGTCGCCCTCATAGGCGCGGTGTCGGCAGTCTCCCGATTTGGCGTTATAGCGTTTGCCGCCATGGCTCGCGTCTGTGGTTGCCGAGTTGGCCGTGCCGTAGTAGTACAGCGGCTGCAGTGGACCGGTATGACCGGCGTTTGCAGGTGGGTAGATATCCGAACCGGCACTGATGACATGGCCGCAGTCTGCGCAGGCGGTGTCGCCGGTGTAGCCCTTACGGTCGCAGACCTGCTCCTTCGCGTTGAGCAGCGTTGTGCCGCCGCTGTGGTCACAGCCTGCATAGACAGGTTCAAAGAAGAAACTGCCGCCGCCGGGGGCACCCATGGCGCTGAACTCTGGGATCGTGCAGCCCCACTCAAGGGCGGAGCCGTTGGTCACCAGCTTGAACAGGGTCTTCGCCTCGTTGGCGCTCCAATTTTTAGAAACAGGTAATCCCGTACCGCTGATGAAGTCACACTCATTGTATTCGCGGAGATACTCCACCTTCCAGCCGATGGCTTTCTGACCGGTTCTCTCCTCGGGATAAAGCCTGATCTTGTCGCCGGGCTTGACGATCATACGGGTTGCCCGGCCGTTTTTCACCGTCACAAGGGCGGTGTCCTTTGTCCAATCGCCGTCAATTTCTTTCGTCTCTTTGTATTCGCAGACGCTGCATTCAGCCTCCATGCCGCCTTTATCGCCCTCGGTATCAGGGTTTTTGACCACATTCCAGCGGCCCCAGCTATGGGGAACCATGATGAACTCCTCGCAGCCGGGAACCTTGCACTTTTCGGGGTGGGCATAGCCGGACTCAAGGATGAGCTGCTCCACCGTCTTGGTCGAGCCGCCGATGTTGAAGGTATACTCATAGATACTGCCGAAGCCGGTGCAGTCCCAGTTCCAGCCGTAATCATGGACATGGCTCTTCACAGGAACGGTATAGTCGCAGACGGAACATCTGAGCACATCGACCTTGCCGCCGCCCACTGCGTCATAGCTACTGTCAAGCACAAAGGTATGCGGGAAGATGCGCTCCTTGGAGCCGGTGGTCATATAATGCGGTTCGTAATAGCCTGCTTCAAACAGGCACGGGAGCTTGTGGCCGTCGCATTTCGGGTCGCCGCCCACGACACCGTCATGGGTAACCCCATGCTTATCGACCCAAGTGACATTGTATTTCGGCGTTCTCTCGCTGTCTTCCGTGGGCACACGCACACCCGCCTGCTTGTGGCTGTAGGCATGGGTGGCAGTCAGTTTTGCCTCCGCCGTTTTCATGGTGTCCGAAGGGTCACCCTTTCTGCCGATGACGCAGTAGTAGGAGTAGTCATCCATGCAGGCCTCGGCGGAAACCGACAGCCTCAGCGTTGGGGTGTTCACGTCCACATAGTAATCTTTCTCCGGCAGCTTGTAGGGCGCCGCCGTGGGATTCGCATTATTCTTCTGATACCACTGATAGGTCAGCTCGTCGCCTTTCAGGCTCTTTGCCGAGACAGAGAAGGTGACCCAGTTATGTTCGCTGTACAGCAGGTCGTTTTCCGGCTCTTCGTCATAATCGCCGCTGCTGTAGATAGAGGTCTTACACTTGACGCCCCTCGGCTGGCGGTTGATGACGATGGAGCTGCCGCTGATGTAGCCGCAGACCTTGCACACGCCATTGGCGTCAAATTCATGGTTGGCGGTATTCAGTTTTTTATCGTCACAATAGCGGCAGGGGTGCCAGTGCTGCGTTCCGTCAGCCTCCCAGGTGGCGGAGGCTATGTGGGTATGTCCGGCGCCGGCATGCTCCGTCTTCAGATGATCCTCAAAATCAGAGTCGCTGAAGCACCAGTCGTCATGATCGCAGCCCATAGCGCTTACGGCATCTCGGCAGCAGTCCTTGCAGCGCTGATCGCAGCCGTCCTCGCAGGGATCGCTGTCGTGGAAGCACAGGCCGCAGTCTTCGCAAAAGTGATCCGCATAGTCCGTGTCCATTGCGCACATTCCCTCGGAGCAGTCGGAGTTGCCCTCGCAGCACTCCTTGCACAGTTCGCAGGTTTCGCAGAACTCGTCCTCGTCCTCCTTATCTGTGACCCAGCCGTCACAGCCCTGACAGATGTGCTCGTCCCACTCGGCGCTTTCCACGCAGGTCTCGCCGTCTGGGCAGCCGCCGCCCTCGGAGTTATCTCGGCAGCACTCAAGGCACAGGCCGCAGTCCTCGCAGGACTCTCGGTTCAGCAGGCATTCCTCACACTGCTCGCAGGATGTGTGGCAATCGATGCAGTGGATGACGCCGGTATCATCGTCGTCCACGCACTCGTCCACCGAACCGAAGCAGGCGTTACACAGTGAGCAGTGCATCGGGTCGCTGTCATCGTTTGCGCAGTCATCGCAGAAGCCGCAGGAGTCGCAGATGGTTATGGAGCAGCATGGACCCTTATGGCATTCGCCGCACAGCTGGTCATCCTCGCCAATGTAGCACTTGGCGCAGGTGGAGCAGTGCGTGTCCTCCATGCAGTCGGCGCATTTATAGCACTCCTCGCACCAGTAGGGCGTGTCGCCCAGGCACAGACCGCAGTCGTTGCAATGGGTTTCAACCCAACAATCGTAGTTGCAGTCAATGGTGCAGAACTGGCAGTCGCACAAATTCTCACCCCAGTGGTAGTGGTCGCAGTTGGGGCAATCTCCGCCGGTGTCGTAGTCATCCCAAAAGGCGTGGGCGGGAAGCTCCAGACCCGGCATCAGTGAGAGCAGCATCACAAGCGCCAACAGGACGCTGGCGACGCGCCTTCGTTTGTTCGTTTTTGTCATACTATTATTCCTCCCTCATAATTATTTTGAAGATTTTTATGCTTTTTGTGTTGCCTGATTTAAACACTGTCGATGACCGAAGCAAAGTAGTTTTCGGATACCGAACCGAAGAGAAAAGCGTCTATCAGACCCTCGCGCTTTGCCTGCCGTACCTTTTCGGTCAAATCTTCATCTGTATCATCATCCACAAAGAGAATGACACGACAGCTTTCCGTGTTCCGTTTTACCTTGTCACGGATCGCCATTCGTTCTTTGAACATCCATGGCGAATACGCCTTGACCTCCATTAAAAGCACATCCGGTCGATGCGTTTTGCACCACTCGGCGGTTGCGTCCGGCGACTCGGAAATCACAACTTGGCAATCGTCCAATTTTTGCATCAGCATTCGCTCCATGGTGTGCGCATGGATATCGCTTTGAATGTCCAGAACGATTTTTTTCATCATTCATCACCACCTTCTAAAAGCACAATCCTAATCTTACATTATCTATTATACTGATTTTTTGGCGTTTGTCACTGGCACTTGTGCCAGTAACAGAAGAAAGATCTCGATTTTTTCAAAAAATTTTTGCCTTTTGGGCGCGAAAAACCCCTTGACCGTACAGCCAAGGGGTTCAGTTTTGCTTATTCGTCTTTTAAGGTGATCACCATGAGCTTGTTTTCAATGGCGGTTGCAACCAGCGCTTCTCTGCTTTCAAAGCCGCTCTTTTCCACCATATCGTCCAGATTCCAGCGAACGCCGTTTTTGGAGATGCCCAGCTTATCGGCAATTTCCTGATAGGTAAAGCCCTTTATATAAAGGCGTAGTATGTCTAACTGTCGGGGCGAGAAGACATCGGACATCGTACCCTCCATTTCAATGGCCGGAGCGGTATCGGGGAATACCTTTTCGCCTGCCAGGGTGCGCTTTACCACGCTCATCAGCTCCTCTGTTCCGTGGTCCTTATACCACAGGCTGTCGGCAGCACCCATTTTGGCTCTTTGCAAAACTTCGGGATCGACAAGCGAGGTAGCCACAACGATCTTGATTTGCGGAAAAGCCTTTTTGATGCGCTTTGCGGCGGCAAGACCGGAATGTTTATGCTGCGTCTGCACATCCATAAGGACGAGCTTTACGGTGGCGTCGCAGTGCTTTTCCGCTTCAAAGGCGTCACGGAAAACGCCGACAAGATGAAACTCGCCGTCTGCCGCAAGACGATCGACAAAGTGCTTTTGTATGTATAGATCATCCTTTACAAGTATGGTGTTTATCATAGGCTCATCTCCTTTGCGGGAATCGTAATCAGAAGAGCAAAGCGTGGATTGTGGGAAATATGCATTTCACCGCCAGAGCTTTCAATACTGCGGCGAAGCGTTGACAGGCCGCTGCCTTCCTTTATCGGCTCTGTGGGTATTTTGCCGTTGTTGGTTATGGTAACATCATAGCGTTCGCCGCGCTGGGCAATGCGGATATATACCTCATTCCCGTCTGCGTGCTTGATGCAGTTGGTCACGCACTCCTTGGCGGCAGCAACGGTCAGCTCCTCGGCTGCGGTATCACGGGGCAGGTAGCCGTCGATTTTTACAGCCACGCCAAGCTGCTGTGCGGTTCTTTTTACCTCGTCCATTGTGCTGACAGAGGTGACACGGTTGCTTGCCAGCATACCGATGGCATTTTGCAGCGCCTCAAGCTTTCGCTCGGTATCCTCTCCGCTGTCTATGATGTCACGGATGGTCAGGAGGCTTCGCCCGATGGTATCGTGAATATAGACCTTTAGGTCAAGGCTTTCCTTCTCTTTGACATCGTTCTCCATGCGAGCGTACATCTTCTTGAGCTTTCGATTGACTTCTGCCAGTTCTTCATTTATTTCCTCTTGCTTTTGGTAGCCGTTATACAGCTCGGTTACATTGTGCGCCGTTATCTGCTGCCAGCGGTCATCGCTGTCCACGGTGATATTTTGTGTGCGAAACTGCCAGACGGTCTTGTCGGGCAGGATGTAGCAATCATCCTTGACGGTTACGGATCTGTCTGGTGCGCTCAGGGCATTTTCCATATCGCTTTTGATTTGCAGCTCGTGGCCGCAAAGGGCAAAGGAGAGCCTGCGCATACGGTTGTTGCACAGGATGATCCTGCCGTTCGGGTCGGCAAAGCAGATGCCCATAGGCAATTTATCGGTTGCTTCCTTAATGGAGAACGGCGAGAGCTCGTTCTTTTTACGGCGGTATTCCCGCGGCAGAGCAATGGCAAAGTGAACTGCCGCAAGGAAAATGGCAGCGGCAAATATCAGCCACGGTGCGTCCAGCAGAAATGCGTCCCCGATATTATCGGGATCTGCCTGAGAAACGGAGAATAGCAGCGGGATCATCACCGCCATGACCGCCAGACTCAGCAGGCTGCGCACCGGCTTATTGCTGCGAAGAAGCTGATACATAAACAGCCCGATCTCAAGGACGATCTCCACAAGCATGATAAACGGCAGCATGGTCTGCCAAAATTCAGAAAGGGAAGAAAATGAACTCATTTCCTGTCACCTTCTTTCGCTTCAAATACAAGGTGCTGGTATTCCTCGTCATCCTCTTTTTCACAGCGAATACTGTCTCCGCTTACCAAAGCGGAAAGGTCGGCTTTGCAGCACACATTCAGTGACAAGCGCAAGCCGTTTGCCTTTATGAGACTTACCTGTATGCCTGTTAAATTCAAAATGTCGGCTTCAATAACCGATTCATAAAAATCAAATACAGCAGTCGCCGTTTTGCCGGAGAGCATGGAAAGAGATTCGTCCACATAGAGCGAGCTGCGGACGCCCAACAGCTTCAGCGTTTGGAGGGACTCATTAAAGGCACGGTGGAGTTCCGTTTCCGCTATTTTAATATCTCGGTCGGTAAGGAGCGTCAGATGCTTGCGGCGTTTAATATAGCTGCACAGCACGGCGATCTCGGCAAGGAGCGTTTTGGCTCTGTCGGGATCGGTGCTTGAGATTTGGCGGTATTCCTTAGTGAGCTCTGCAATGCGGTCGATCTGCGTCTGCGTAGCGGAACGCAGAAGATCATACAGGCGGTTTTGCTCCTCCACCTTGCGGCGCTTGGCTTCACGCTTGTATTCATAACGGAGCATTTCGTTCCTGTCGGCAAGCTCGTCTGCAAGAAGCTCGGAGTCCTCCTTGATGTCACGCAAAGCCGACACATCCTCTGTCCATACGGCATAGCCGCCATCAATGGGCATGGTGTGAACGGTCAAGCCGCCCATCGTGACTGGGCTTTGCTCGGCTTTTTTCATCGTTTCCTTTGAGATAGGCGCAGTGTTTACAGCTGCATACCGAACGGTAAAGTCCTTGTCGGTGATCTCTGCCGATGTGCCCACAGAGGAGGCAAACAAGTCCACATAACGGCTGTTTGAATGTATATATCCACAGGCGATGCAAAGCTCAAAGGTCAGAATATACATAACACTTTGGAATGCGGCAATATCGCCGAACAAGTGGAGCAGCCAATCCGCACCCGCATAGTAAAGCACGCTGTAAACGATCGTCAGCAGCATAGGAACAATGGGCAGAAAGTGGAGCCTTCCTTTTTGCACACGACATTTGAAAAACATAATTATGAGTGCGGCAAAGGCACACAGCACCTGCCAGCCTACAATGATGAAGTAGCCTATCGAGTAGCCGTTGTTTTTGTCTGTCCACACGGCGGCGTCCTTAGGAAAGGTAAATACGAATTGGTGCAGGTCATTTGTGAGCACGAGCAGAAGCAATGTGCCGGAGATGATCCACAGAATCGACATTCCATTGGGGAATTTGTATTCGTCCGGCTTTCCCAATGACATGGCGATCAGCAGCGCCAGCATAGGCACAAACAGCATGGGCAGATAGAACAGATACCACAGGTAACGGACTGCATCCGGCTGCCAGAATATAAAATACTTTGCCGAACGGACTACCATCCATATGATGAGCAGTACTGCGGTGACCGTCATAAACCTGCACACCTGCTTTTGCACGATCCGCTGACGGACGGAGAGCCCCCAGGCGGCGAACAGACCGATATAGATAAAGCTGCGCAGATAGGAAAACAGCATCGGGTAGAAGCTGCCCCTGCCCACAATTCGGAAGCAATATGCCAGTATCACGGCAAGTACAGCGATGCCGCTTGTTATGATAGTATTCTTTTTCTGTTCGGTCATAAACAGACCCCATTTCGCCTTCATTCGTTTTTGTTTACCTTTGGGTAGCAAAAAAGCCCGATATATTCGGGCTTTTCGCAGGAGACTTCTTTTTTGTCTTAACATTATGGCGTTCCCGAGGTGATTCGAACACCCGACCTACCGCTTAGGAGGCGGTCGCTCTATCCAGCTGAGCTACGGAAACACATCACAACTGTTATTATATCACAGTTTTGCAATTTTGTCAAATGTTTATTTGCCAAAAAAGTTGACAAAGGAAAACTTTTATGATATGATAATAATACTTTATTACCAGTGAGGGAGTAGTTGACGCAGGGGATATCCTGCGGGGCAAGTCAACATACTGATCGTCTTGGCGGTCTGGCTTGTCGAGAGGGCGAAAGCCTTTAGTAACAAGACTCACATACGGCTGACAGGATAGCTGTATGCTGAGCTTTTTAAGTCGGGTACAGCTTTGTATCGGGCTTTTTATTTTTGCCTGAAATAATTGTAGGAGCGATAAAAATGGGATTTATTGAGCTTTTTCTGATCGGTATTGGACTATCTATGGACGCTTTTGCAGTGTCTGTTTGCAAGGGCTTGAATATGAGAAAAATAAACTATAAGCGCGCACTTATAATAGGCGGCTTCTTTGGAGGCTTTCAGGCTCTTATGCCGTTTGTAGGCTGGGCATTGGGCAGCCAGTTCGAGCAGTATATAGAATCGGTGGATCACTGGATAGCCTTTGTCCTGCTTGCTTTCATCGGAGGAAAAATGGTCTGTGAATCTATAAAGGGCGGCGATGATGACGAGGAGTCGCCTGACGGGGAAAAGCTAGATATCAAGGAGCTTTTTATACTCGCCATAGCAACAAGTATCGACGCACTTGCAGTCGGAATAACGTTCGCTTTCCTGAAGGTGAGTATCGTGCCGTCTATAACCATTATAGGCTTGACAACGTTCCTTATCTCTGTGGGTGGAGTTGTTATCGGCAACAAGTTCGGCTCAAAATATAAGAGCAAGGCAGAAATAGCAGGGGGCATTATACTCGTTTTGATCGGGCTGAAGATCCTTCTTGAGGGAGTTGGCATACTCAAATAGCATAACAAAAGGGCGGAAGTTTTCAAACTATCCGCCCTCTTGTTATGTCTGTTAGTCCCGTCGACTATGATGTTTACGCTTTTGCGTGTACATCTCACGATCTGACGCTTTCATAAGATCGTCGATTTCTTTCAATGTTTTCGGCTTTCCCGCCTTGTATCCACAGCTTATCGACACATCATATGGCGACTTGCTTCTGCGATTGTATTCTGCGATGCTGCGGAATACCTTTTCGTAAAAGCTGTCTGCACCGTCTGTTTCAGCGATAACAGCCACAAATTCATCACCGCCGAAGCGTGAGCATATCCCACCTTCTGCAGTGCATTTTGTCATCAGCGACGCCACTGCCTTTATCGCCTTGTCACCCTCGTTGTGACCATAGAGGTCATTTATCTTTTTAAGGTTGTCCATGTCAATAGAGAATACCCATACGCCTACGCCCTGTTTCTCAGCCTTTGAAATAAGCTTTCTTACGTTCTTGTAAAAGCCCCTGCGATTATATATCCCCGTCATGGGGTCAAGCATATGTATCCTTGCAAGCTCTGCATTTGCCCTTTCAAGCCGCTGGCGGTTTTTAAAGCTCTCCATTATCTGATTGGTGTTGTTTATAAAACGCCTTGTGTTCTGGAAAAGAAAATATATAGGATTAAATGAATTTGCCGCATAGCCTATGACCTCGTCCTGAAAATGAAGCGGTGAGAACATTAAGCAGTTATGGCGTCCAAGGACTTGCTCCATATCAGGCAAAAGATCCTTGGTGTCAAATACTTCACCGGTCTTGTATTTGTTGTCAAAAGTCTGCATGAAAACTCTCATCTGCTTTGTAAAGCTGTTATTAAAGCGTTCTCTCTGCCTCGTGTTTGACAGAAAATCAGAGTTTGTGCATACCCAGCTATAATAATCTCCCGAACGTGCCATTACCTTTGCCATTTCTTCTACGGTGTGACATTCCACTGATTTTGCAAGATAAGAGAACATATGCTGTTCGTGACCATCAGAATTGTTCATTCTATGGTAAAGCTCAAGGATCTTGTCGCCTACTTCTCTCGGGTCTATTTTCTCACAGCCGCAAGACTGGGATATCCTCATGGTGTAGTTGACCTCTATTTTTTCAGGAAGAGGAATTCCGTTCATCATATGGTCTATGGCGTTTATTATCTTTTCGCCAAGCACATCATTGTCTGCAGCCGCCGTTGTAAGACGAGGGCTGTTATACTGTTCAAGTTCAATGCCGTCAAAGCCCGTTACAATAACGTCTTCAGGCACTTTTATGCCGCGTTCTCTCAGTATGCTGCAAACTGTTATCGCCATAGCGTCGTTTGCACATATTATCGCCTGCGGAAATTCCAAATCGCTTTCTAAAAATTTCTGCAATACTCCTTTTGTTGGCATATCCCAGAAGTCACCATAGCCAAGACGCTCAGGCTCAAATTCTATGCCGTTTTCCGCAAGCACCTTTTTGTATGCTTCTATACGCTCTTCTGAGAAAGCATTGCCCTTTACGCCAGCAATGAAATTAACTCTTTTGCAGCCGTGAAATTCGATCACATGGCGAACTATCTTTTCAAAAACGTCAGAGTAATTGAATGTCACACTGCAGCAATTATCCATTGTACTGTCAACGCATATGACAGGAACACCGTGTTCATGAGCACGCTTGCTTATCTCATTGGAAATGCTGTCTCTTTTTATTGCCTCGGGCATTATTATAAGTACGTCAAGAATGTCATAATTTATAAGATCAAAAATGCTTGCTTCACCATGGTTGTAGGAGCTGTTGTTATAAAGGTCGCAAAAGGTGTTGAAAAGAAGCACCTTGTAGCCCTCTTTTACACCTTTTCGGCTTATGGAAGATACTATCTCTCTCACATAGTCAGATTGTACGCATGAAGTGCAGATACCTATTATTTTATATTTCGCTGTATCGCTTGTAAACATAGCTTGCTCCTTCGTCAGGGTCATGACGACCCACCACTATCTATATAAAATAATTGCTTTTTTGCTTTGATATGTGACTGCTATTAGAAAATATTCACATACCGTTAATTTTACCATATCCGCACTCTAATGTCAATAGAAAACTCACAAAATTCACAAAAATCTTCTTTTTGAAAGCATTTATTCTGTTGCAAAAAAATAACAGACCGACTTTCAGCTTTTTTCGCTGGAAGTCGGTCTTTGTTTATCGTAAAACATATCGGGCATGGGGCGACAAGAGGTCGCCCCTACACAAAATAGCGTATTTTATGGGCTTTTTTATTGAGCTACCCACTGTTTTAAAGCCGCAGAAAGTCGTCTGTCGATATCCTTTCTTGTCTGCTCGCACTCCTTAGGATAGTCCTTTGCAGCCTTGAAAATAAATTTCATTACGAATTTAAGTCCCACAGGAAGTGCTTTTCTGAGCATTGTCTCAGGAAGCACAAAGTGCGTTCCATGCTCGTAAGTCAGGGCTTCGTAATCGCACTCGTGAGGGCGTTCTTTCAAGCGCTTATCCATGCGGCGGACGTATTTTCCTGCCTCCCAGAAGCTGTCGTCATCAGCACCCACCATTATAAGCTTGCCCTTGATGTTCTCAACCTTTATCATTTCTTCCTCTGTATGTTCTCTTGCCTTTTCAGAGTCGATAAAAAGGTGCGTGCTTCGTGTTATATCTCCCGAGCCTTTGGTTTCTTCTTCTATTTTGTGATAGTATTCAGGGTGGGCATAAACGAACGGCATATAGGCAAGCGGCTTGCCCTGCCATGAAAGTGTGGAAGCGTCAGGGATAGGCCATTCCTTGCAGCCGTCTTTTTCGCCCTGCTCAAAGCCCTGCCATACAAAGTCGCTTGGCGTAAGACCGAAAGTGAGTGTTATGTCAGGGAAATATGAAGCTGCCACAAGGGAATCCATTCCTGCCGTACTCATTCCCATTATGCCTATCTTCTTGTTTCCATGGCTTTTGAGCCACTTTATAGCGGTCTCTATCCTTTCAAGCGGGAAGTTCACATGGCCGTAGTTCTTCACGTCAGGTGACATACACATAACGTTCACGTCATTTTTGTGAAGCCATTTTGCTCCGCACTTTGCCATAAAGTCATTAGGATCGTCGCCGAACAGACCTATCATTGCGCAGTTTGCACCTTTTGGATTTTCATAATATGTACCATAAAAACCGTCTTTCTCATTGCTAAAAAATTGTTTCTTCATAATACCGACCTTTCTAAGTTGGTTTTCTTCATAAAGTTAGATTAAACTAACCATATCTCAAAAAAACAGGGTAGATTACTTCGCCCTAAGCTATATTATATCACATTTTTGCTTATTTGTCAGGTATATTAACGAAAAAAGCCAGATGTATTGTAAATTTTTGATTTTCTTAGTGTTGCTTATATATTAATAAAATGGCGGAGAACGCATTTTATTTGCAGTTCTCCGCTATTTTTATGCCTTATTTTTTGCCGCATCTGCTGTGACAGTGTGAGCAACAGCCGCAGCATTTTCCGCTTTTCTTTTGCCTTGATATGCTCACTGCTGCCGCCACTGCCCACAAAAGCAGAAGTATCACCACTATCCAGTCGGCTGTATTCATAATAATGCTCCTATCTGATATACCGCACAGCCGCAAAGCCATGCCACCATGCACTGCATTATCACAACGCCTACTGTCTGTATCCTTGAATCAAGCTCTCTCTTTATGGTCGCCACCGCCGCAACACATGGGGTGTAAAGCAGGGTGAATACGAGAAAGCTCAGTGCGGAAAGGGTGGAGAATGCTCCCGAAAGAGCAGTGCCAAGGTTTGCAGTGCTTGTGTTCATCAGTACCGCCATTGTGCTTACTACCGCTTCTTTTGCAGTGAAGCCAGATATAAGCGAGGTGGTCACTCTCCAATCTGCAAAGCCCAAAGGCTTGAATATCGGCGATATAGCCTGACCGATAAGGGCGAGCAGGCTGTCGGAGGAGTCTTTTACAACGTTGAGCTTTGCGTCAAAGGTTTCAAGAAACCATATTATGATAGTCGCAAAGAATATAACTGTGAAAGCTCTTTGTATAAAGTCCTTTGCCTTGTCCCAAAGAAGAAGTCCTACGCTTTTTGCCGAAGGAAGACGATAGTTTGGAAGCTCCATTACAAACGGCACAGGCTTGCCGCGGAAAGCTGTATTTTTCAGTATCAGTGCAACTATTATCCCAAGTACTATGCCCGTTATGTATAAGCCTATCATCACAAGCGCCTGATATTTCTTGAAAAATGCTGCACAGAAAACTGCGTAAATAGGTATCTTTGCCGAACAGCTCATGTAAGGGGTAAGAAGTATGGTCATTTTTCTGTCACGGTCTGATACAAGCGTCCTCGTTGCCATTATAGCAGGCACTGAACAGCCGAAGCCTATGAGCATAGGTACAAAGCTTCGTCCCGAAAGACCGATCTTTCTAAGAAGCTTGTCCATTACGAATGCCACTCTTGCCATGTAGCCCGTGTCCTCCAGTATGGAAAGGAAAAAGAACAGCGTCACTATTATAGGCAAAAAGCTTAGAACGCTTCCAACGCCTGCAAAAACTCCGTCTATTATAAGGCTGTGTACAACAGGGTTTATGCCGTAGGCTGTAAGCCCTTTGTCTGCTAGGTCGGTGAGCTTGTCTATACCAAGGGAAAGCCAATCGGAAAGGGTCGAGCCGATAACATTGAACGTCAGGAAAAATACAAGAAACATTATCCCGAAAAATACAGGCAGTGCAGTGTATTTTCCCGTTAAAATGCGGTCTATTTTTACGCTCCGCTTGTGTTCTCGGCTCTCGTGGCATTTCACAACGCTTATGGCAACGACTTTCTCTATAAAGTCGTATCGCATATCTGCAAGCGCCGCATTTCTGTCAAGCTTTGATTCGTCTTCCATTTCCACTATGCAGTGTTCGAGAAGCTCCAGCTCGTTTTGATTAAGCTCAAGCTGATCCTCGATATTCTTATCACCCTCAATAAGCTTTGAAGCACAAAATCTCGGCGGTATGCCTGCACGGTTTGCGTGATCCATGATAAGATGCACAACTGCGTGTATACATCTGTGCACAGCGGAATCGTCTGAGCAAAAGTCTGTGACAACAGGCTTTGTCTTGTTTCTGGCGGTTTCTACAGCCTTGTCGATAAGGTCTGAGATACCCTCGCCCTTTGCCGCACTTACCGGTATAACAGGTATGCCAAGTGCGTCGCTCATCATTTTTACGTCTATCGTTCCACCGTTGGCTCTTACCTCGTCCATCATGTTTAAGGCAAGCACCATTGGCACACGCAGTTCAAGAAGCTGTAAAGTGAGATACAGATTTCGTTCTATATTGGTGGCGTCAACAATGTTTATAATGCCGTCAGGCTTTTCATTTATTATGTAGTCACGGGTGACGATCTCTTCCTGCGTGTAAGGACGCAGTGAGTATATTCCCGGCAGATCCACCACAGTGCAGTTTTTCTGCCCCTTTATGTCACCGACCTTCTGCTCGACTGTTACACCGGGAAAGTTTCCAACGTGCTGATTAGACCCTGTAAGGGCGTTAAAAAGCGTGGTCTTTCCGCAGTTCTGATTTCCTGCAAGGGCAAATCTCATATATGGTCATTCTCCTCTGTTTTTTCTATCTCTATGTTTTTTGCGTCCTCTATCCTGAGCGTCAGCTCATAGCCTCTCAGCACTATATCAAGAGGGTCGCCCATTGGCGCACGCTTTAGCATTTTCACCTTTGTTTTGGGTATAAGTCCCATGTCGAGAAAACGCAGCCTAAGCGCACCCTCGCCACCTACCGCTTTTATTACGGCAGACTCACCCGTTTTAAGCTTATCAAGAGTCATTGTCTTTTCCTCCATAGCTATATTTTATTCTTATGTTTTATCTAAAAGAACTTCACAAAATAAGTTTACCATGGCTAACTCTACTTGTCAATAGTATATGTCGTATATTTTAGTCAAATGTTATCTAAAAATTTTATTCAAATAGATAACTTCCAATTGACAACGACAACAAATCGTGCTATCATAAAGTAAAACAAAGTACACTTTTACATTACGGGGGTGTTTTATGGATACCCGTGTGGCAATACTTGCAATAATCGCACACGATAACGGCTCTGCACAGGAGATAAACGCAATTCTTCATGAGCATGCCGAGTACATAATAGGACGAATGGGTCTGCCATACCGAGAACGTGGCATGAACATAATAAGTGTGGCAGTTGACGCTCCGCAGGACGTTATAAATTCTCTTGCAGGCAAGATAGGCAGGCTTGAGGGAGTGACCGCCAAGACCCTTTATTCGCCGCAGTAAAAATCTAATAAATATTTGTGACCCTGACGCCAAAAACGAGTTTTCTCCTTTAAGGCGAAAGAATACACATCAAGCAGAAAACTGCACTATAGTGTGGTCTTGTTTTGCTATAGAAAAGCTGTATCCATAGGGGTATGGCTTATTTTTTTGAGAGGAGCTTTTGCAATGGGACTTAATGACGCACCAAGCGGAGAACGTATACATATAGGATTTTTCGGCAGACGAAACGCAGGAAAATCAAGCGTTGTGAATGCAGTAACAAATCAGGATCTTGCAGTGGTATCCGATACGAAAGGCACTACCACCGACCCTGTTACAAAGGCAATGGAGCTTTTGCCCCTTGGCCCTGTTGTGATAATAGATACCCCCGGCTTTGACGACGAGGGCGAGCTTGGAGAGCTTCGTGTGAAGAAAACTAAGCAGATCCTAAATCGAACAGATTGCGCAGTTCTTGTTACCGATTGCACCTTGCCCCTTGGCGACTGCGAAAAACAGCTTATCTCAATATTCAAAGAGAAAAACATACCCTTTATTATAGCCAAAAACAAAGCTGACCTGCTCACTGATATCCCAAAAGAGGAGGGCGCAGTGTACGTCAGCGCAAAAGAGAAAACAGGCATAGAGGAGCTTAAAAACGCCGTTGCAAAGCTCACTGAAACAGACACCATGACAATGAAGCTTGTGGGCGACCTTATAAAGCCAGACGATATGGTGGTGCTTGTCACCCCTATCGACAGCGCCGCACCAAAGGGCAGGCTTATCCTGCCACAACAGCAGGCGATAAGAGATGTTCTTGAAGCAAATGCCTGTGCAGTGGTGGTAAGAGAAACTGAGCTTTCAGGAGTGCTTGGCAGGATAGAGAAGCCTGCACTTGTTATAACGGATAGTCAGGCTTTCGCAAGAGTTTCAAAGGATACTCCCGAGGATATCCCTCTCACCTCATTTTCTATTCTTATGGCTAGATATAAGGGCTTTCTTGACGCTGCAGTAAAGGGCGTGAAAGCTATCGACGATCTTAAAGACGGTGACAAGGTGCTTATTTCAGAGGGCTGTACACATCACAGACAGTGCGGTGATATAGGCTCTGTGAAGCTTCCGAACTGGCTGAAAGAATACACAGGCAAGAATCTTGAGATAGTGCTGTCATCAGGTCACGGCTTTCCTGAGGAGCTTTCAGACTTTGCGCTTTGTATACACTGTGGCGGCTGTATGCTCGGCTCAAAAGAGCTTACTTACAGAATGAAGTGCGCTTGTGACGCAGGCGTGCCGTTCACAAATTACGGCATTGCCATTGCCTATATGAAAGGTATTCTCAAACGGAGCATAGAAGTGTTTCCACATCTTGTAAAGGAGCTTGAAGATCACAATGGCGGTCAGAGAACTTATTGATAAACTAAACTGCGAGAAAAAGCTTTCCCACGATGAATGGGTGAAGCTTATAAAAGAATATGACGAGAGCGACAGAGCCTATGCCGCAGAGCTTGCAAGGGGCATTTCGCAGAAAATGTTCGGCAAGGATATCTACATAAGAGGTATCGTGGAGTTTTCAAACATCTGCAAAAACGATTGCCTTTACTGCGGAATAAGGCGCTCAAACGGCAACGTGAGCAGATATAGGCTCACCGCCGAGGAGATCTTGCAGTGCTGTGACGAGGGCTACGGCTATGGCTTCCGTACCTTTGTGCTTCAAAGCGGTGAGGACGCTTTCTATGACAGAGAAATGCTCTGTGGTATCGTCAGAGAGATAAAAAAACGCCACCCTGACTGTGCGGTAACATTATCCCTAGGCGAGAAAAGCCGTGAGGATTATGAAGCCCTCTTCAATGCAGGTGCAGACAGATATCTTCTCAGGCACGAAACTGCCGACGAGGAGCATTACAAAAAGCTCCACCCAGCCGAAATGTCTTGGAAAAACCGAATGGAGTGTCTTTCAGATCTAAAAGAGATAGGCTATCAGACAGGCTGTGGAATGATGATAGGCTCGCCGTATCAGACGGCGGAGTGCCTTGCTGAGGATATGGAGTTTATGTGCGATTTCAAGCCCGAAATGATAGGCATTGGACCTTTTCTCCCACATAAGGACACTCCTTTCAGAAGCTGTCCACAAGGCTCATATGAGCTTACGCTTTTTATGCTGAGCCTTTGCAGAATAATGCTCCCCGACGTTCTTTTGCCTGCCACCACGGCTCTTGGTACTATAAACCCAAAAGGGAGAGAACAAGGGGTGCTGTCAGGTGCGAACGTTATAATGCCGAATCTGTCCCCTGTGGCAGTGAGAAAAAAATATATGCTCTATGACAACAAGATATGCACAGGTGACGAATCAGCACAGTGCAGGGCTTGCCTTGAAAGACGAATGGAGTCCATAGGCTATAAAATAAAGATATCAAGAGGAGATCACAGATAATGATAAAGCTTGCTTTTTACGGAAAAGGCGGAATAGGAAAGTCAACGGCGGCATCAAACGTCAGTGCTGCACTTGCACAAAAAGGGCTGAAGGTCATGCAGATAGGCTGTGACCCAAAGGCTGACTCCACCATATTTCTCCATGGGGGAGAGAGAATACCCACCGTTCTTGACCTTGTGCGAAAAGGTGAAAGCTTTGACCTTGAAGATATTGTAAGGGTAGGTTATAACGGTGTTGTGTGCGTTGAAGCAGGCGGTCCGGTCCCGGGGCTTGGCTGTGCAGGCAGGGGTATAATCGCCGCTTTGGAGGAGCTTGAAAAAAAGGGCGCATATGAAAAATATCAGCCTGACGTTGTTATCTATGACGTTCTCGGAGACGTGGTGTGCGGAGGTTTTTCAATGCCAATGCGAAAGGGCTATGCCGATAAGGTGTTTATCATCACATCAGGCGAGAATATGTCTGTATATGCCGCCGCAAATATCGCAATGGCGGTGGAAAATTTCAAAAGCCGTGGATATGCTTCACTTGGCGGTTTTATCCTCAATAAACGCAACGTAAAAAACGAGGAGGAAAAAGCGGCAGAGCTTGCGGCTGATTTTCACAGCTCTGTGATAGCAGAGATAGACCGAAGCGACCTTGTGAGCGAAGCTGAGGATATGCGCAAAACTGTCATGGAAGCTTTTCCTGACAGCACTGCGGCAGAGCAGTATAGAGCATTGGCGGATAAGATAGCCGAGCTGTGCGGTATGGGAGAAGAAAAATGATAAAAGAGAGCGGCATAAATATAACGAAGGCGGCTTTTCCTGCGCCTTTTGAAAGCGGTCTTGAATATAATCCCCCCACAAGGGGCGTGTGGAATATCGTCCATACCGGTATGCTTATCCCTGAGTCACGGCAGATATTTGTCTGCGCACAGGGCTGTTTAAGGGGCGTTATCCTCACTGCGGCAGAGATGAATGCCATGGACAGAATGTCATGGGTGACTGTTTCTGAGCAGGATCTGTATGACGGCACAATGGAACAGGACGTTATCGACGGAGTGAGGGATATAATAAACAGGCTTGAGGAAAAGCCAAAATGCGTTTTGCTTTTTCTAAGCTGTGTTCACCTTTTTGCAGGCTGTGACTTCAAAATGATAATAGACGAGCTTTCGACATTGTTTCCGCAGGTGCATTTTATAGATTGCTACATGACGCCAACCATGAGAAAGTCTATCTCTCCTGACAGCCTTATGAGAAAACAGCTTTACGAGCCACTTGAAAAGTGCGAAAAGAAGCCTAAAACGGCGGCAATAATAGGCTGTGACAGAGCCACGGACGAAGCCTCCGAGCTTGTAAAAATAATAAACTCAGCAGGCTTCGAGCTTCTTGACATAACAAAGTGCAAGACCTATGAGGAGTATCTCTCCATGGCGGAAAGCTCTTTGAATATCACCTATATCCCCACGGCAAAGCCGTCAGGAGAGGAACTTGAAAAGCGACTTGGCACAAAGCATTTGTATCTGCCCTTGTGCTATGGCTATGATGAGATAGAGAAAAATTACAGCAGGCTTTGCACCCAGCTTGGTGTGAAAACACCTGACTTTTCTGCTGACAGAGAAGCCGCCGACAAGGCTCTTGCAAATGCCCTTGAGATAGTGGAAAATATGCCTATAGCCGTGGATTATACCGCTCTGCCAAGACCCCTTGGTTTTTGCAGACTTCTTGCAGAGAAAGGCTTCAATGTGAAGCGTTGCTACGGCGACAGCTTTTCAGAGGAGGAGAGGGCAGATTTTGAGTGGCTGAAAGCCCATTGCCATAACCTTGAAATTCTCCCTACTGTGAATGTGAAAATGGAGTTTTCACAGTGCGAAGAAAAATATCTTGCAGTAGGTCAGAAAGCGGCTTTTTTCTGCCAGACAGATAACTTTGTTGATATAGTCGCAGGGGGCGAGGGATACGGCTTCGAGGGCATAAAAAAGCTTGCAGAGCTTATGGCTGAGGGAGCAGTAAACAAAAAGGACAGACGTAAGGTGATACAACACAAGGGCTGGGGGTGTGAAAGCTGTCTATGAATGCAAAAGTGATATCCATATATGCGGCGGATACTTCGGGAGTATGCTCGGCACTTTATGAGCTTGGTGGAATGACCGTTGTCCATGACGCTTCGGGCTGTAACTCCACCTACGCCACCCATGACGAGCCACGCTGGTATGACCGCAAAAGCATGATATATATTTCTGCACTAACAGAAGCGGACGCCGTTATGGGCAATGACAGCAAGTTCATTCGTGATGTGGCAAAAGCGGCAGGTGAGCTTTCACCTAAATTCATAGCCATTTGCGGTTCGCCAATGCCTGCAATGACAGGCTTTGACTATAGTGCGGCGGCCGAGGAGATAGAGAGTCAAACGGGTCTGACCACATTTTTCGTTGATACCAACGGCACTCATTCCTATCTTCAGGGAGCAGAGGGAGCTTTCCTTAATATTGCAAAGCTTTTCTGCCGTGAGGGAAAAGAAAAGCAGGCAAATTCAGTGAATATTATTGGTGCAACGCCTCTTGACTTTTCAGTGAACACCAGCGTAAGCTCCATAAAAAAGTGGCTTTTGGATAACAGCTTTTCAGTGCAAAGCTGTTTTGCTATGGACAGCAGTCTTGATGAGATCTCTACCGCACCACAGGCGGCTGTAAGCCTTGTTATATCCTCAGACGGGATAGCTGCGGCAAAGTATCTTTTTGATACCTATGGAGTGCCATATGTTGTGGGCGTGCCTGTGGGAAAAAGCTTTTCCAAAAAACTTTCCGCTGACCTGAAAAGAGCAGTGTCAGAGGGCGTTTGTATAAATTCCTGCGGTGAAAAAGCTGTAGAGAATGCTCATATGATAGTTGCAGGGGAAAGCGTTTTTGCTTCTTCCCTAGGGGTTGAACTTGGTGCAAAAACTGTGGCGACAGTTGGCATAAGAAACAGCAAGGTGCTGTCAGGGACGGACATTTTCTGCGAGGAAGAAGCAGAGCTTGAAAAGCTTTTTTCACAGCATAAGACCGTCATAGCAGACCCGCTTTTCAGACCTATATGCAAAGGGGCAAGATTTGTTTCACTGCCACACGTTGCTTTTTCGGGAAGATGTTTTCTTAAAGATATCCCCGATCTGATAGATAAAGATGTAAGTAAAATACTTAACCTATAAAAAGGAGGAACGTGCTTTCGCACGGATACTTTTATGATAAAAATAGCCGTTTACGGAAAGGGCGGAATAGGAAAATCCACTGTTACGGGAAATCTTGCCGCCGCATTTGCAAGCCTTGGGAAAAGAGTTATACAAATAGGCTGTGACCCAAAGGCTGACTCCACCATAAATCTTCTTGGGGGCGAGCCTGTTATGCCTGTGATGAATTATCTCAGAGAGCATGACGATGAGCCTGAGAGCATAGAGGAAATATCAAAAGAGGGCTATGGCGGAGTGCTTTGTATAGAAACAGGCGGTCCTACCCCCGGACTTGGCTGTGCAGGCAGAGGTATAATCACCACGTTCAGCCTGCTTGAAGACTTAAAGCTTTTTGAAAAATATAAGCCTGACGTTGTGCTTTATGACGTTCTCGGAGACGTTGTGTGCGGAGGTTTCGCCGCACCTATCAGAGAGGGCTACGCTTCAAAGGTGCTTATCGTCACCTCAGGCGAGAAAATGGCATTGTATGCCGCAAATAATATAAACAGTGCGGTGAAAAACTTTGCCGACAGAAGCTATGCAAAAGTCCGTGGTATCGTCATGAACAGGCGAAACGTTGAGGGCGAGGAAGAAAAGGTCAGAGCCTTTGCAGAAAGCGCAGGGCTTGATATCGTTGCGGATATACCAAGAAGCGACGATATCATCAGATGTGAGGATAAGGGCATGACCGTCATAGAGGGCGAGCCTGATTGTCAGGCGGCAAAATGCTTTTTGAAGCTTGCCCAGACCCTTATTCAGGAGGACGACGATGACTAAAGCGTTTTACATAACGGCGGCGGAGCTTGCCCAAAAGGGAAAAGATAATATCCCTGACGAGCTTCTCTCGTCAAAGCACCTTATCTACAGCTCCCCCGCAACATTGGCGTTCAATTCACCGGGAGCGCAGGGCTTTGGCGTGAAAAGAGCAGGACTTGCAGTGCCAAATTCGGTTATGCTTCTTGTGGCTCCTGCCTGCTGTGGACGAAACACCACTATGCTCAGTGCGGAAAGCGGCTACGGCGACAGATTCTTCTACCTGCTTCTTGACGATACCGATATCGTCACAGGCAGGCACCTTACAAAGATACCGAAAGCCGTGGAGGAGGTATGTCAAAGCCTTGATTACACTCCCTCAGCGGTGATGATATGTATAACCTGCGTTGACGCTCTCCTCGGCACTGATATGGACAGAGTGTGCAGAAAATCCAGCGACCGAGCAGGCGTGCCTGTTGTGCCATGCTATATGTATGCCCTCACAAGAGAAAAGCGTCTGCCCCCTATGGCTTCAGTGCGAAAATCGGTGTATTCCCTTTTGAAACCACGCAAGAGAAAGTCTGACGAGGTGAATATCCTCGGTTATTTCTCGCCCTTGCAGGAGGATTGCGAGCTTTACAGCCTGCTGAAAAGTGCAGGCGTAAAGACCATAAGGGAGCTTTCAAGGTGCGATACCTTCGAAGAATATGAAAAAATGTCGCAGGCAAATTTTTCTCTTGTACTCAATGCGGAAGCAAGATATGCCGCCCAGCAAATGGAGCAGGAGCTTAACATACCGTTTATAGAGCTTGCGAGAGTTTTTCAGGCTGACAAGATATCTACGCAGTATCGTCTGCTGGGTCAGGCGATAGGAGCGGAGCTTTGCGATAAAGAGTATTATGAGCAGACCATGGCTCTTATAGATGATTTCAGAGAAAAGCATAAAGGGCTGTGCTTTGCAGTGGGCGAGTTTTCAAACTGCGACCCTATAGAAATGTCTTTGGCACTTATAAGATACGGCTTCAAGGTGGCGGAGATATTCGGCACTGTGGGGGAGCGAAATTTCGGCTTTGTGAAAAAGATAGCACAGCTTTCCCCTGAAACAAAAATATATTCAAATCTCTCACCAACAATGCTCTTTTATGAGCCTGACGAGAGTGTGAACGTTTATATCGGCAAGGATTGTGCCTATTACCACCCTGACATAGCAGGAGCAGACTTTAATGACGAGATACAGCCTTTCGGCTATGCAGGCGTAAAAAAGCTGTTTTGCGACCTTGAAAAGGCGCTTGACGGGAAAGGAGCGGAGGATAAATGAAAAATCTTTTGAAGCTTTTGTCACCCTTTGCCCCTGACCAATCAGGTGCGTCGGCAGTGCTCTACGAGCTTGGAGGACTAATGGTAATATGCGACGCAGGCGGCTGTGCAGGCAACGTCTGTGGCTTTGACGAGCCAAGGTGGTTTACCAAAAAGAGCGCAGTTTTCAGCGCGGGGCTTCGTGATATGGATGCAATTTTAGGACGTGACGACAGGCTCATCGAAAAGCTGTCCAAAGCCTGTGAGCAGATAAGACCAGCCTTCACCGCCATAATAGGCACGCCTGTGCCTGCTGTCATCGCAACAGATATGAGAGCGTTGAAACGAATGGCAGAGAAGAAAACAGGGCTTCCTTGCATAACAGCCGAGTGTACAGGCACGAACTATTATGACAGCGGCTCAGAGCCGGTGTGGATAGAGCTTTTCAAGACCTTTGCCCCTGAGAGCAAGCCTGTTCAGAAAGGCAGGCTTGGCATTATCGGAGCAACGCCTTTGGAGCTTAGTATCATAAGCTCCGAGAGGATAGTTGCGGAATATAAGGCAAGGGGTTGGGAGAATGTTATATGCTACGGCATGGGAAGCACCCTTGATGATGTGAAAAATGCGGCTGCGGCAGAGATGAACATAGTCTGTTCAGCGGCGGCAATAAAGGCGGCGGAGTATCTCAAAGAAAAGTTCGGCACGCCTTATGAGATAGAATATCCACAAAGCTGTCTGCCTGAGGAGATAGTGCAAAAAGCTGATAACTTTGCAGATAAAAACGTTCTTGTGATACATAACCAAACAGCGGCTGACGCTGTGAGAAAGCTTATCACAGAAAAGAGCGGCAAGTGTCATTGCACATCAGCAACGTTTTTTATGCAGAAAAAGGAGCTTTCACAGCAGAGTGATTTTTTCCTTGCAGACGAAAGCGACCTTTGCGACAATGTTGGTGATAACTATGACGTTGTTATCGCAGACAAGACCCTCAGACGTGTTATGAAAAAATTCAGCGGCGAGTTTATAGACTTTCCGCATTTCGGACTTTCAGGCAGACTTTTGCAGGGAGAGAGTGAAAAGATATGACAGAAGAAATTATAGAGCGTCTTGAAGAATATCTCGGCTCAGAGGAGTTTGAATATGAAGCCGAAAACTGCATGGAGGAGCTTGACGAAAGCGGTGAGGGCATAAACGCAGTTTTGCCTCTGCTTAGATTTCTCGAAAGACACCCCATGGCTGATATCAGCATGACAAGTGCCGTGGTGAGATATATGGAGCAGTTTTACGGCAGAGGGTATGAGAACATTCTCATGGACTCCGTTCGTCGCAGACCTACAGTGCATACTGTGAGAATGTTAGGCAGGCTCAGAAATGCCGCCATAGATGAGGGTCAGGACGGTGAGGAGTTTGAGGACGTGCTTATAGACGTTCTCAGCAGTGAAGCAGAGGACGAGATAAAGGACACCGTCAGGGAGCTTATCTGATGAAAACTGAGATAATTCGTGTTTATGGTATTGTTCAGGGCGTGGGCTTCCGACCTTTTGTTAGCCGTGAAGCGTCAGACCTTGGACTTTGTGGCACTGTGGCAAACAAAGGCTCTTATGTTGAGATACACGCACAGGGCAGTGAAAAGGCTGTGGAGGACTTGAAAAAAGCCCTTGAAAACCGTCCCCCTGAGCGTGCAATGATAATGGAGATAATTTCCGCCCATGCCGACGAACCGCCTTTTGACAGCTTTGAGATAATCGACAGCGAAAAGGAAAAAGGGGATATTTTCGTATCCCCTGACATCGCTGTGTGCGAAAAATGTAAGGGAGAGCTTTTCGACAAAACAAACAGAAGATACCACCACCCTTTTATAAACTGTACTCAGTGCGGTCCACGGCTCACTATTATGGACTCTATGCCCTATGACAGAGTTCGCACCACAATGGCTGACTTTCCAATGTGCAAAGACTGCGAGGACGAGTACACCGACCCTGCCACAAGGCGTTATGACGCCCAGCCTGTGTGCTGTAACAAATGCGGTCCGGAGGTCTATATCATAGGCAGTGAAAAGAAAGGCGCTGAGGCTATCACAGCCGCAAGAGAAGCCGTCATGGCAGGGAAGATAATCGCTGTCAAAGGCATAGGCGGTTTTCACCTTTGCTGTGACGCAAAAAACGAGAGCGCAGTGAAAAGGCTCAGAGAGCTTAAAAACCGCCCTGCAAAACCACTTGCCGTTATGCTGAAGGATATTTCTGCCGCAAGGCGTGAGTGCGATTTTGGCGAAGTGCAGGAAAAGCTTCTCACAGGCTGGCAAAAGCCTATCGTGCTTCTTGATAAAAAAACTAGCGGAAGCCTTTGCGAAAGCGTTGCACCCGATAATCCTACAGTGGGAGTAATGCTTCCCTATGCCCCTTTGCACCTGCTTCTTTTTGATTACGATGACGGTGTGGAAATGACCGACAGCCTTGTTATGACCAGCGGAAACGTCCGTGGCGCACCTATTTGTCGAAGCGACGAGGACGCACTCAGCGAGATTTCAGGCTTCTGCGACCTGATATTATCCCACAACAGACGTATCTTGATACGCTCAGACGATACTGTCATGGATACATTTGAGGGCAAGCCTTACATAATAAGGCGTTCAAGAGGATATGCACCACTGCCTGTTATGACATCATGCAGTGATAAAGGTCAGACCCTTGCCATAGGCGGTGAGCTTAAAAATACGTTCTGTATCAGAAAGGGAAGCCTTTATTATCTCTCTTCCTATGTGGGGGATATGGCTGATATCCGCACTGTAAAGGCGCTTGAGGAGTCAGTAAAGCGTATGTGCGAACTTCTGGAAGCAACACCCCGAAACGTAGTTTGCGATATGCACCCCAAATACAATACAGTTGCATTTGCCGAGGGTCTTGGTCTGCCTCTGAAAAAAGTCCAGCACCACTATGCTCATATCTTATCCTGCATGGCAGAAAACGACTATAGTGAAAAGGTCATAGGCGTATCATATGATGGCACAGGCTTTGGCACAGACGGCACCATATGGGGAGGAGAGATACTTCTCTGCGACCGCACAGGCTTTGAGCGTATGGGAAGCATAAAGCCCTTCATGCAGGTGGGTGGCGATCTTTCCTCTAAAGAGGGCTGGCGTATCGCCGCAATGATTGCAGGCTCAGCCTATGGGGAAAGGGGCGGAGAGATCTGTGAAAAGCTTGGTATTTGTACAGCGAAAGAGTACAAGCTTCTGTCCATAATGGCAGAGAAAAAAGTAAACGCAGTAAGCTCCACAAGCGCAGGACGGCTTTTTGACGCCGCTTCTGCGGTGCTTGGCATAAGGCGTTCTTCTACCTTTGAGGGCGAAGCTTCCATGGCGTTGCAGTTTGCGGCAGAAAAATTCAGCCGTGAGCCTTTCGGTATTTACGAGCCTATGGAAAAGCTCACTGCCGAAAAAGAGGGCAGGATAATGCTCTGCACTCAGGCACTTGTCAAAAGGCTTTGTGAGGGGGTGCAAAATGGCGAGGACAAAAACCGCCTTGCCTATGAGTTCCACTCACTTCTTGCGGACATGACCGCACAGGCGTGCAGGACCATAAGCGAGAGAACAGGCATAAAGGTCTGTGCCTTGAGCGGGGGAGTTTTTCAGAACAAGCTTCTGCTTAAAATGGTGAAGTGCCGCCTTGAAAAAATGGGGCTTAGAGTGCTTATCCACAGCCTTGTGCCTGCCAATGACGGTGGTATAGCTTTGGGACAAGCGTTTTATCTGAATGAGGAATGAGGAGTGAGGAATGAGGAGTGAGGAGTGAGGAATTAAGGTATCGCCTGCGGCGATGATTTTCTTATTCTGTAGGGACGACCTTGTCTGATTTGATTCTATATAGATTTTTATATTTTTTGGAGGTATTGATATGTGTGTAGGTTTATCTGCAAAGGTAGTAAGTGTAAACGAGGGCACTGCTGTTATTGACGCAAGCGGTGCAAAAAGAGAGGTATCTGCTGACCTTATCGACGATCTCGAGGTAGGGGATTATGTCATGGTACACGCAGGGGTGGCTATCGCAAAGATAACCTCTGACGATAGCGAAGAAACTGACGAGATAATGGAGAGTATCCAATGAACACTATAGAAAATGCAAAGGAGATAATAAGCTCCTACAAACGTGATTACGGCAAAAAGCTTCGCATAATGGAGGTCTGTGGCACTCACACCCACGAGATTTTCAGGCTTGGCATAAGAAAGCTGCTCCCTGAGAGCGTCGAGCTTATATCAGGCCCCGGCTGCCCAGTTTGCGTTACCCCAGTGGGATTTATCGACGAGGCTTGTATGCTCGCCCTTGAAAAAGGTGCGGTGATATGCACTTTCGGCGACCTTATAAGAGTACCCGGTACAGAAATGAGTCTTGCAGGAGCAAGGTCAAAGGGTGCTGTGATAAAGACAGTCTATTCGCCCCTTGACGCAGTTTCATATGCCGAAAGCCATAGAGATGAGCAGGTGGTGTTTCTCGCCGTCGGTTTTGAAACCACCACTCCTTCAGCCTGCCTTGCAGTAGAAAAAGCAAAAAAGCTTGGTCTTGAGAATTTCTCCATGCTTGGTGCGAACAAGACCATGCCAAACGCCTATAAGGCTTTGGAGGGAAGTGCAGACGCATTTTTGTATCCCGGTCATGTCAACGCTATCACAGGCACAGCCGTGTGCGAGGAGCTTGTGAAAAAGGGCGTTTCAGGCGTTGTTACGGGCTTCACGGCGGCGGAGCTTCTCACGGCTCTTGCTGTTACCATAGAGCTTTCTCAGCGTGGCGAGCCGTTTTTCAGAAACTGCTATCCGAGAGTAGTAAAACCTGAGGGCAACCCTGCCGCTATAAAGCTTATGGAAAAGGTCATGACCCCCTGCGACAGCGAGTGGCGTGGACTTGGTATCATCCCAATGTCAGGCATGATACTCCGTGACGAGTATGCTGACTTTGACGCACGAAAGAAATTCGCCCTGCCGAAAATAACAGGCAAGCCGAACCCAGCCTGCCGCTGTGGAGATGTTTTGCAGGGCAAGTGCAAGCCCTCAGACTGTAAAGTTTTTGGCAAGGTCTGCACACCGCTGCACCCTATAGGTGCGTGCATGGTGTCAAACGAGGGCGCTTGCTCGGCATATTATCAGTATGGCAATTTGTAAAATAAACTATCCGAAAAGAGGAATAATTATGACAGATAAATTTGTTACCCTTGCCCACGGCGCAGGAGGAAAGCAGACCTCCGAGCTTATCGACCGTGTGTTCAAGGAGCATTTCGCTAACCCTGACCTGACCGCCGACGATGCCGCTGTGCTTTCCATGGAAAAGGGCAAGATAGCATTCACCACAGACGGCTTTATAGTTTCCCCATACGAATTTGCAGGAGGAAATATCGGCAAGCTAAGTATTTGCGGCACTGTGAACGACCTTTCCTGCATGGGCGCAAAGCCTTTGTATCTTTCCTGTGCTTTCGTTATCGAGGAGGGCTTTCCAATGGATAAGCTTGAGGAGATAGCCGTCGCCATGGCAAAGACCGCCAAGGAAGCAGGTGTCGAGATATGTGCAGGTGACACAAAGGTGGCAGGAAAAGGTCAGGTAGACGGCGTTTTCATTACCACTACGGGCATAGGCAGGATAATGGACAACGCCAACACCTCAGGCAAGCTTGCCAAAGCAGGCGACGCCGTTATAGTGTCAGGTGATATCGGCAGACACGGCTGTACCATACTTTTAGCTCGTGACGAGTTCGGCATAGAGGCAGACGTAACAAGCGATTGTGCACCCCTCTGGGCAAACGTAAAAGCAATGTTCGACGTTACAAACGATATCCACGTTATCCGTGACGCAACAAGAGGCGGTGTAGGCACTGTTCTTTACGAGATAGCAGGTCAAAGCGGTGTGGGAATAACCCTTGATGCTGAGAAAATACCGGTGGCAGACGAAGTGAAAGGCGTGTGCGGTATGCTGGGCTTAGAACCATTGTATCTTGCCTGCGAGGGCAGACTTGTTATATTCGCACCAAAGGACAAGGCGGAGGACATCGTTTCTGCCCTTAGAAAGTGCAAAAACTCAGAGAACGCCGCAATCATAGGCGAGGTCACAGAGGATAACGCAGGCAGAGTTGTAATGAAAACCGAGATAGGCTCACAGACCCTTCTTCCACAGCCGGGCGGAGAGCTTTTGCCTAGAATTTGCTGATAGTAATGTAGGGGAGCAGCGCAATTTCTGCTTTGCAGAAATACGACGTCCCGTTTAGCATTCGCCCCTACCCATATTTGCAGAAACATACAGATAAAACGGAGCTGTTCAAATAAACCGAACAGCTCCGTTTTTTGTTATCTGTAAGCTTTTATCGCATCTATAGTCTTTGCTATATCCTCGTCATTGTGAGCATAGGAAACGAACATCGCCTCGAATTGCGACGGTGCAGTGTAAATGCCGCTTTGAAGCATATGACGGTAGTATCTGCCGTAGCTTTCCGTGTTGCAAGCCCTCGCCTCATCATAGCTTTTCACTCTCTCGTCATTGAAAAATACCGTCATGAGCGAACCACAGCGATTCACGTTCAGACCCTTTTCCCTTATGGCATTCTCTATCATAGCCGACTTTCTGTCAAGCTCCTCATAGAAGTTTGGTATGCTTTCTATCTGCCTGATAGTTTCTATTCCTGCCGCCACTGCGCATGGGTTTCCCGACAGCGTTCCTGCCTGATAAACAGAGCCTAGGGGTGCAACGCACTGCATTATCTCAAGCTTTCCCCCATAGCAGGCAAGGGGCATTCCTCCCCCCACTATCTTGCCAAGGGTGGTCATGTCAGGGGTAACTCCGAAATATTTTGAAGCTCCCCCATCTGAAAGCCTGAAGCCCGTTATAACTTCGTCAAATATAAGCACAGTGCCGTGCTTTTTCGTTATCTCTCTGAGAAATTCAAGAAAACCCTTCTCAGGCGGAACAACGCCCATGTTTGCGGCGCATGGTTCAACGATAAGTGCGGCTATCTCGTTGCCGTATTCCTTAAAAAGCTTTTCCACAGACTCGGTGTCATTGTATTTTGCAAGAAGCGTGTCCTTTGTGCAGCCCTCTGTCACTCCTGCACCCGATGGGATAGCCTGCGTCATAAGTCCCGAACCTGCCTTTACAAGCAATCCGTCCGAGTGACCGTGATAACAGCCCTCGAATTTTATTATCTTGTCCCTGCCTGTGAAACCTCTCGCTGCCCTTATTGCACTCATCACTGCCTCAGTGCCAGAGTTCACGAGCCTGAGCATTTCCATAGACGGGAAGTGCTTTTTTATAAGCTCCGCCAAAGTTATCTCGCCCTTGTGGCAAGCACCGAACGTAAGCCCCTTGTCGCAGGCGGCTTTCACAGCGTTTATCACAGGCTCACAGCAGTGACCGAGAATGTTCGGCCCCCATGAGCATACATAGTCGATGAACTCGTTTCCGTCCTCGTCCCATATCCTTGACCCTTTCGCATGGTCGATAAAAAGCGGAACAGTGCCAACCGCCTTGCAGGCTCTGACAGGGCTGTTCACTCCACCGGGCATAAAACCGCAGGCAGTTTTGTAAAGCTGTTCAGACCTTGAAGTGTTCATTACTTGTCCTCCTTTATCCATTTTGCGGCGTCAAGAGCATGGTATGTTATGATAATGTCTGCACCTGCACGCTTTATAGCAGTGAGATTTTCAAGAACGATACGCTTCTCGTCTATCCAGCCAAGCTGTGCCGCCGCTTTTACCATAGAGAACTCACCGCTTACGTTGTATGCCGCGATCGGCAGATCATATCTGTCCCTGGCGGCTCTGAGGATATCAAGATAACAAAGCGCAGGCTTCACCATTACCATGTCAGCCCCCTCCTCAATATCGTCCTCTATTTCACGGAGAGCCTCACGTCCGTTGCAAGGATCCATCTGATATGACTTTCTGTCGCCAAAGCATGGTGCAGATTCTGCGGCGTCACGGAACGGAGAATAATATCCCGAAGCAAATTTTGCACTGTATGACATTATAGGAATATCAGTAAGAGCATTCTCGTCAAGCGCCGCCCTTATTGCCGCAACTCTGCCGTCCATCATGTCGGAGGGTGCGATAATATCAGCGCCTGCCTTTGCAAGGCTCACCGCCATTTTGCACAGAAGCGGCAAAGTGCTGTCATTGAGTATCTTGTCGCCCTTTACAACTCCGCAGTGTCCATGGCTCGTATATTCGCAAAGACAAACGTCCGCAATAATAAGTAGGTCAGGATAATGCTCTTTGATGTATCTTATTGCCTGCTGTGTAACGCCCTTGTCATTGTAGGCCTCCGTTGCAAGCTCGTCCTTTTTCTCCGGTATGCCGAAAATAAGCAAGCCCGATATCCCGCTGTCTGCTATCTGCGGCAATATCTGCTCCAGATCGTCGATAGAATACTGATAAACTGTTGGCATAGAGTCAACAGGCTTCATGATGTTATTGCCCTCTGCCACAAAAATCGGGTAGATAAAGTCTGCCGCATTTAATCTTGTTTCGCAAACCATTCTTCTCATTGCCGGGGTTGCCCTTAATCTTCTGAATCTTCGCATTTTTATCTTCCTCTCACTTATCTGAAAGTATCTTTTGTATTATTCCCTCTGCCGTGCTTTCCGTTGGAAGCAGAGGGTCATTTATACCGTATTTTTTTAGCTCTGCCGCCGTCACTTCGCCTATGGAGATACACTTTGTATTCTCTGATAAGCTTCCTCCGCCACGGAAAAAGCTCCTCACTCCGCCTGCACTGGCAAACACAGCGTAGTCATCATCTATCTTCTCGCCTGTGCTGTAAACAGGCTCGTAAATATGCACATCATCAAAGTTCAGCCCTTTTTCAGCCAATGGCTTAACAAGCTCTGCTGACCCCTCGGAGGAGCGTACTATAAGAAGCCTGTCCTCACAAGTAAGAGTGTCTGAGAGCATATTTCCAAGAGCCACGCTGTTGAATTTTTCAGGCATTATGTCTGCATAAAGCCCAGCCTTTTCAAGCTTCGCCCCAGTGCCTTTGCCTATGACAGCTATCTTCACTCCCCTTAGCTTTCTTATGTCAATACGGCTTTCTCTAAGCCTTTTCAAAAATATCTCCGCACCATTTGGACTTGTAAGAGCAACATGGCTGTAAAAGCCCTCTGAAAGCCGTGAAAAAGCTTTTTCCGTGACCTCATCGTGCAGCTCCCTAAGCTCAAATCCGCCGCAGCGGTGAGCATACGCCCCAAGGGCATTGAGCGACTTTATAAGCCTCCTTGAAAGCCCCTTTGTGGCAGTGACAGCCACAGAAACTCCATACAGTGGAGGCAGGTAGGTAGGCGAAAGATCAAGCCCGGCGGTTTCTCCAACTATTATCACCGCAGGCGCAGGCAGATCCTCTCTCTTCACCTTTTCAGCAATGTCGCCAAGACAGCCCTTTACAGCCCTCTGCTCAGGGGTAGCCCCCTTTGATATCACCGCCGCAGGAGTATTTTCATCCATGCCGTTTTCAATGAGCCTGCCTGCTATCTCAGGGAGATTTTTAAGCCCCATAAGAAAAATAAGCGTTCCACCGCATTTTGCATAGCTTTCAAAATGCTCAGGGAGCAGGTCGTTTGCAGTGTGACCTGTTATAACATGAAAGCTCCTTGAAAGTCCCCTGTGGCTCACAGGTATCCCTGCAAGCTCAGGCACTGCCACCGAGGAAGTCACCCCCGGTATAAGGCTGTATGGTATGCCTGCGGCTTTGAGTGCAGTTATCTCCTCGCCCCCTCTGCCGAACACAAAAGGGTCGCCGCCTTTTAGCCTGAGAACAACACCGCCCTCTGCGGCTTTTTCCACAAGAAGCGTGTTTATCTCCTCCTGCGTGGAGCTGTGTCTGCCTGCACGCTTGCCAACGCATATTTTCTCCGCACCGTCCTTGCAAAAGTCAAGCAAACGGCTGTCTATAAGGCTGTCATATATCACCACGTTACAGCTTTTCAGAGCCTCATAACCTCTCATTGTGATAAGGTCATAATCTCCACAGCCTGCTCCTGCTATTATAACTCTGCCGCTCATAGCTTATCAGTCAGCTCCTTAACAAGTTCAAATCTTTTTTCTATCTCTTTTTCGCCCTGAGCAAAATGCCCTTTGCCGTCTGAAACAGTGAGAGATATCTTTTCCCCATTTATCTCGCTGTATGCCCCCACAGGCACAGTGCAGTCCGCACCCAGAAGTCTTATCACCTCACGCTCGGTTTCAAACCTGAGCATAGTTTCCTTGTGTGATACCTGCGAAATTATCTCAGCCGCCTTGCTCTCCTTTGCACATTCCACTGCAATTATAGCCTGACAAGGTGCAGGCAAAAGCTCCCAAGGCTCAAACTCTTTTACCTCGTATTCCGAAAGGGAAAGTCCCAAACGCTCCGTTCCTGCCGCACAAAGTATTATGCCGTCATAAAACCCATCAGAAAGTTTTTTAAGGCGTGTACCAACATTGCCTCTTATATCAGCAAACTTTGCGTTAGGATAAAGCCTTGTAAAGCCCCCGCGTCTGCGCTGACTTCCTGTGCCAACAGTGAAAACATCACAATCGTTAAATACAACGCCTTTTTTGGTCACAAGCATATCACGATAGTTCCCACGAGGGCAAACTCCCGATATCTCCAGCCCCTCGCCCAGCGTAACAGGCAAGTCCTTTGCACTGTGTACCGCAAAGTCTATCTCTCCGCTTTGCAGAGCCTGCTCTATCTCCGTGACGAATACACCCTTGCCGCCTATCTTGTCAAGAGGTCTGTCAAGCTGTCTGTCGCCCTTTGTGGTGAAGGTGACTATCTCGGTATCACATTCAGGAAATGCCGCCTTTATCATGTCAAGTACCATATAAGTCTGCGCCATTGCAAGTGGACTTTTTCTTGTGCCTGCTCTCAGTTTCATTTTTGCTCCTTTATCATCTCTATAAGCTGTTCCTCTGTTGGAAGCACGTCACTTTCAAGGCATATTTTCAATGCCTCTGCCATAGCCTTTTTCCTAGCCTTCTCCGTGGATATATTTTCAAGGGCATAGTCACGGACTTTTCCCATGACATTGCATATATCCCCAAGCCTGCCCTCTGTCTGCGATTGGATCGTCTTTCTCAGATGAGAAGCAAGGGTAGGGCTTTTTCCGCCTGTTGAAATGCCAATGCACACGTCCCCCTCTGTAACAATGGCAGGGAAGAAGAACGTACAGCTCTCAGGGTCATCAACTGCGTTGCATGGAATGTGCCTTTGCCTGCAAAGCTGAGAAATGTGCCTGTTTACACCGCTGTCCCCTGTGGCAGTTATCACAAATGTACTGCCGTCTATGTCGCTGTCCTTAAAAGCACGCTCAAAAAGTGTTATCATGCCTCTGTCTGCAAGTTCTCTTATCTCACCGCAAGCTTTTGATGCCACCACCTTTATTATAGGCGAAAAGTTAAGAAGCTTTTCGATCTTTCTCAAAGCTACCTGTCCGCCGCCCACTACAAGGCATGGCATATTCTCAATATTCGCAAAAAAAGGAAAGTATGGCATTGTCATTCTCCGTATTCTTTTATTACTTCTATAACCTTGCCGAAAGTCTGTGAATCAAGCTCCGACTTTAGTCTGAAAAACAGCTCTTTCGCCGAAACCTCGCAAAGTCTTCTGTCAAGCCCCTCAAACTGCGGAAGAAAATCATGGAACATAAGCTGCTTTTCAAGCTCGTCAGTTTCTTCTTCTATGATAAGCTTCGACCTCTCCACGCTGTCAAGCTTTTTGAGATTGTTTTCTTTGGCAAGCTCCGTGAAAAAGTCCATGTCTATAAGCCTAGCCCCTGCAAGCTTTTCCACGGCAGGGTCAATATCTCTCGGCACTGCAAGGTCTATAAAAAGCTTGTTTTCATTATCACTGAGCATATCCGCCGTAACAGTGTAGTGGGGGCTTGAAGTCGCCGAAATTATGCAGTCACATTCGCCAATGCGCTCATATCTCTTTTCGTATGGTATAATCTCAAGCTTTGGGTCGTCTGAAACATATTCCAGTGCATTTCTGTGGGAACGTGCCGTCGCAAGCACTGTTACGTTCTTGTATGAAAGAAGGTTTTTAAGCACCAGCGAGCCTATCTCTCCGCTTGCTCCAAGAAGCATCACCCTGACATTATCCTTATAATGTGCCGCTTCCTTAGCCGCAAGAGTAGCCGTGGAAACGGAAGTCTTTGAAAGCTCCGTTTCCGTCTTTATTTTCTTCGCACAAGCGATAGCCCCCTGAAAGATCATGTTCACCTCAGAGGAAAGCCCAATGCGCTCCCTTGAAAGATCATATGCACGGCGAACCTGTCCAAGTATCTCGTCCTCGCCTATGACCGCTGATTCTATACCGCATGATACGCTGTAAAGCCTTTTTACCGCCGTCTTGTCTGTGAATATCATGACCTTGCGTTTGAGCTTTGCGGCATCCACTCCGCTGTGACCGCAAAGAAGCGTTATGCCCTCCTCAGGTGTTCCGCAAAAGTAAAGCTCCGTCCTGTTGCAGGTGCAAATAAGCACAGGTGAAAGGTCCTTTACGTCAAAAAGCAGCTTTTCACACTGAGCGCTGTCAAATGTGAAAAGGCTGCGAAAGGCTTGTCCGCAAAGCTTGTGATTTACGCTTATGCAGGTGAAATTTTTCATTTTTCTGTGTTATCTCCTGACTTTTCGGGATAAAGTGCGTCATAGTCAAGCTTGGTGAATCTGTGATATGTTATGCCGCCCAAGTCGTCCTGCAAACAGTATCTACAGCCGTCAGGCTCTCCGTTTGGAAAGTATGCAAGCAGGTCAAATTCATCGTCAGGTGCAGCAGTTATAACAGCGTTCTTATTGTACTTCCTGAATATCTCAGCCGCTCTTTCAAGAGAACACCCCTCTTTTACCGCTCCGATAAACTCCACAAGAAACGGGCTTGCCTCCACCTTTTCGTGGATAGCCCTCACGCTCTCCTCTGATACCGTAACAGCTATCCTGCCGTCCTGAGCAAGCGAAGCCTTACATGAAAGTATCTCGCTTTTGTATTCGTCTATGGCTTTTATCATTTCCTCAGCCGTAAGCTCGCCCCCTGTTATGGCGTTGAGTGAGTCAAGAGGATAAAAAAGCGTCACCGCATTAGGGGTAAACCCAAGCTTTATCTGCGACTCTTTTATAGTATCGGTTATATTCTGTTCAAGCTTTATAAGCTCTGTCATGAAAAAGTCTCCTTTATACATAATTCCTATAGGCTTTGTATGCTTTTATAATATCACATATTTCTCATGTTGTCAACCTTGTTTCCTCGCCTATATATTTTTTCAGTGCATTGATATAAAATTCCGTCAGTGGATTAGAAAGTACCTTTTTGTGAGTAACTATGCCAATGCGCATCGACCCTTCCGCTTCAAGGGGAACAGCCACGATATCACTGCCGTTGAGCTTTTCGTCAATAACACCGCTGCAAATGGTGTAGCCGTTAAGACCGATAAGAAGATTAAAAAGGGTCGCACGGTCACGGACACGGATATTCTTTGGCCGCTTTATGGTGCTGAGTATCTCCTCCGAGTAGTAGAAAGAGTTGTATTCTCCCTGCTCAAAGGATAAATAAGGGTAGGGGAGCAGGTCGTCAAGGGTCACAGACTTTTTCTGTGCGAGGGGATTTGCAGAGCCTACAAAAACGTGTGGCTTTGCAGAAAAAAGCTCCGTGAATTTAAGCTCTTTGGACTTTATCTCCTTTGAAAGCACAGGCTCGTTGAAATCGTTGAGATAGAGTATGCCAAGCTCACTTTTCATTCTCGCCACGTCCTCGATTATCTCGTGGGTCTGCGTCTCACGAATACTGAAATCATATTCATCTCCGCCAAACTCTTTTATAAGGTCAACAAAAGCGTTCACCGCAAAGGAGTAATGCTGAGTGGATATGCAAAACTGCCTCTTGCCGTGTTGCTTTCCGCAGTATTTTTCTTCAAGCAAACTCGCCTGTTCAAGCACCTGCCTTGCATAGCCCAAAAAGACTTCACCTTCTTTTGATACCGTTATGCCCTTGTTTGTGCGTATGAATATAGTGATATTCATTTCCTTTTCAAGCTCACGGATAGCGTTGGTAAGACTAGGCTGAGAAATAAAAAGCGACTGTGCCGCCTCGCTGACAGTACCTTTCTCCGCCGTAGCCACCACATATTTAAGCTGCTGTAAGGTCATATCTCCACCCCTTTTCAGATATATCCTTATTATATAGCGTATTTATGAAATTTTCAAGTGGAGAAACACCCACGAACAATATAAAAAGATCCGCACAGCGACACTCTTTTGTTCGCAATGCGGATCAATTTTTCTATCTCATCATCTCTATATCCTCATAAAGCCCCTCTATATCAGCTTTAAGCCGTCTTATCTCATGAAGACGATGTCGGTATTTTTCGCCGATCTCTCTCTGCTCCTCCATAGTCGGCAAAGGTATCTCACACTCTTTCAAACCCTTTGTGTGCAATATCCTTAGTACCTTTCCGCTGCGACAGCCGTCAAGCATAGCCTTTCCCTCTGCCGATGAAAGATAAGCCGCAATATAGTAAGGGTCAGCTTTCTCCTTGTCAAGTCCTATCCTTATAAGCGTGGGTGAAACAAGAAGCTTTCTGTCCCCCATATCGCCTGCACATATCACCTTGAAATTCTTGTCCGTGGTAGAAAGTATCACATCTCCGTCCTTTATGGCATATTTCTCAAAACGCTTGCTGTCATAAACTATCTCAATGCAGTTTTCTGCAATAACGCCATCGTCAATGTCCACAAGCCTTAGATATTCGCATGGCTTAGTAAACTCATTGTCCGAAATATAACTTTCCGCCATAAGTCCATGACTTATCTCCTTTATGATATCTCCGAAATTAACTGTATTTACATTCATTTTAGTCACCTCTCTTGATTTCCATACATCTCAGACAATGCCGAGATCTCTTCTTTTACAATATCCACAGCCCTCTTTGGCGAGGTCAGCTTCACAGCTTTTCTGTTAGCTATCGCCCAGCGTACAGCCGTCTGGATATTTGCTCTGAACGTCACGTCATAGATATCGTTATTACCTATGACCTTATTGCAGGTGAACTCATTCCCGAATGTATCAAGCACAAGACTTATGTCTTTCTTTTTTATGTTGATATGTACACGCTCCACAGTCCCGTCAAGCATATACCTGTTAAGATTTTTGTATTGCACAGGCTTCAGATTCCTCGGAACATTGCTAAGCGTCTTTACATCTCTCATAGAGCCGTCCTCTTCGCAGATACTCGCCTTTAGGATCTTGTCTATCCTGAAATGACGAAGATCATCGTAACGAACATCACTTGCAAGGAGATAGTAAAAGCCGTCTGCCATAACGATGCCATAAGGGCTGAGCATAACACGTTGAAGCTTTATACCGCTTTGTGGGTCGCTCTTAGTGAGGAGCTTGCCGTTCTTGTCATAATCGCTTATGGTAACATCAAGCTTCCGGTTGGTGTTCATAGCCTCTTTGATATTTTCTATCACCAAAAAAATGCTCTTGTTGCCATAGTGAAAGGTCTCTCTGAGATTGGCTTCCTTGCTCTTTGTGTTACCCGTAGATAAGCTGTTTATCTTTTTTATCAGATCCCTCACATAGTCCGCAGGGAGCATTGGTGAGTATATGATGCTGTCTGCCAGAAACTCATATTCCTCAGCGGTGATGTCAGAGGCGTAGTAAATATCTGTGATGTATTTTTTATCGCTTTTATCATCATCATCGTTGTCATTGTCTGCGATGAAAACATTGCAGCTCTCATCGCCTATTATGCTCTTCAAATGCTGAGCCACCGTCTTGCGGTTAGGCTTTATGCCAAGCTTTTCCTCAAGATAACCGCAGATCTGCTGCTGAGTAAGGGGGTGCTTTTCATCACTGTGTTCTTTGAGTATCTCAATGATCTTGTGCGAAAGCATATCTGTTTTTGTATATGACATTTTTGCCCTCCTGTTCTGTGATATCTTTCTTTCAATATATCACTTTTGCTTTATTTTGTCAATTGTGTGCCGCTAAGTTTTTGTATCATAAAAGGATACACCACCTGCTTTAGCGCCCTAACAGGCAGCCTGAGCCCGAAATCCGCCGTCAGCATATTTCCCTCGCCGCCATTTCTGCGGTGTATATTTTGCTCTTATCCATTGTATCAAGTCCTTTCTTTTTGTGTTGCTCTTATCATACCACCCACTATGGGTAAAATTTCGGATATTAAAAACTTCTGCTATGTCCACATTTTTGAACATTCCGAGTGCTATAATGCAGATACAGACGAAAAACAAGAATGAGAAAAGACCACGGAGGCGGATTTTTTATGCGTTGTTACAGAGCAAGATGTATACTTGAAGAGTCTATTATCAGAAGAACAAGAGATAATGAAGAAGAGTATAATACATTCTTTGATGAGAAAAACCAGCTTATAAACGAGTTCAATGAAATGGCACGCACCATGCCCAACAGAAGCTGTGCCTTTATATCAAGCGCCGTAAAAGATCAGGCGACCATAGGGGTAATGATGACAGACATTGAAGCCGACGTGAAAGCCTATGTAAAGAACTTCTTTTCATTTATAAAGCTTGAGTGCGTGGATATAAATTTCGAGGAAATAACAGTGGAAACGTTCAAAAGAATGATCCCCAACGGCTATCATGATAATTTCAAGTTCGATGAAGACCTGCTGAATGACTATGAACTGGACGACCTGTTCAGTAACTATAGAAGATCGTACATAAACGAAAATATCACAAAGCCCATTGATAAAAAAGACGCTCTCGCTGTAGCAAAAAAATATCTCTGCTCAGATACCTTTGAACCTGAGCTTAAAAGAATATTCAGAAAGAACAGCGTCGGTGTGACAAAAGGCATACCGGTACATTATTTGGTCCAAAGCGATAATGCCCATAGGCTTGCCGATACCCTTGTAAGCTCCCTGTATTCAAATAACAGACTAGGCTGTGCAAGATATACCGTCCTCGACCTTTATAATTTATCAGCCCGAAGCTCAGATATCCGTGAACTGTTCCGTGTCTGCAGCGGCTCTACCATCATAATGAATTGTTGTGGTTTAAAGTGTACCAACAGCGATAATTGTACAGCCGATGAAACTATCCCTGATATCCTCTTTGAACTCATCAATGGCTACAAAAACGAGATACAGTTTATTTTTACCTTTTCAAATGACGGACCTTCTCTCCCTGACGCTGTGGAAGAAAAGCTCGGCGCTATCACATTCGTGAAGCTTGCGGACGATACTGTAGAAAACGAAGATGCACATAAATATCTCAGAAAGCTTTGCAGAGAAGAGAATACCTCCTGCGATAAAGACCTCCTTTCCCTGTGCGCAAAGGATACCCCATATAGAGCAAGCGAGCTTATGGGTATGTACGATACTTGGTATTCAAATGTCTTGAAAACAAAAATCTATCCCCAGTATTCAAACTTCAAAAAGCTTTATGACAGGGAAGAAGCCAAGGAGATAAAAGGCTCTGCCTACAGCGAGCTTCAGGAGCTTATCGGACTTGATTCCGCCAAGAGCGTTATCGAAAAGGCGATAACATATTCAAAGGCGCAGAAAATTTTTGCCGATAAGGGCATGAAAGAAAGCCGAACAGCCATGCATATGGTGTTCACAGGCAACCCCGGCACAGCAAAGACCACAGTTGCAAGGCTGTTTGCAAGAATACTCAAAGAAAATGGCGTGCTTTCCAAAGGCGACCTTATCGAGTGCGGACGTTCCGACCTTGTTGGAAAATATGTTGGCTGGACAGCCGTTCAGGTGAAGAATATGTTCAAGAAAGCTAAAGGCTCAGTGCTTTTTATCGACGAAGCCTATTCCCTCTGCGATGACCGCTCAGGCTCTTACGGCGACGAAGCCATAAACACTATCGTGCAGGAAATGGAGAACAACCGTGACGATATGGTAGTCATTTTCGCAGGCTATCCAAAGGAAATGAACGACTTCCTCGACCGCAACCCTGGTCTGAGATCAAGAATTGCGTTCCATGTCAATTTTGAGGACTATACCGCCGAGGAGCTTCTTAGTATCGTCCATCTTATGGCTAAAAACAATGAACATAAGCTTGCCGACGACGTTGACGAAACGCTCCTGCCTTTTCTTGAAAGGGTCTGCAAGAAGCCGAATTTCGGCAATGGCAGATTTGCAAGAAATCTTATAGAGGGAGCATTGTTCGGTCAGGCACTCAGGCTCACAAGACATAATTTCAGTACCATGACAATGGACGATATCGTGACCCTAAAAGCCCGTGACTTTGACCTCGCCGAGAACGATACCCTCGAAGAAGAGCCAAAGCATATAGGATTTAACAGATAAAGAAAGGATAATATTTATGACAAAAATTTTTACACAGGATATGGCAAAAAGAATGGTAGCTCATCAGATAAAGACTTCCTATAACTCGGGCTATCAAGTATTTATGATACCGGAGGGCTTTACAACGATAGGAAAAAGCGCCTTCGAAAATATGGATATCGACAATGTGATATTCCCTGCGTCCCTAGAAGTTATCGAGGATAACGCCTTTAAAAGCTGCAGCCTGCGAGAGGTGCGTTTTCCTGAACAGGTCAGATATATAGGCAACAGCGCCTTTGAGGATTGTGTATCCCTCCACAATGTCGAGTTTGAGTATGACCTCACAGAATATATAGGTGATCGTGCTTTCTATAACTGCATAAGTCTGCCTGACCCTAACAGCATATACAGCATCGAAATACCGAGGAGCGTAAAATATATCGGCAGAGACGCTTTTGCACGTTCAGAGAGCTTTGATGAAGACGAACACCTTGACTTGACTATACTCTCAAACCCTGATATAAAGATCGACTGCTGCTACTCCCACGAGCCTATAGACCTTTCTGCCTTTGCCACGAAGCCAACAGCACAACACTTCGTAGAGTATGGCGTAATAAGTGCCAATGAGCAGTATGGCGGCGAAAGATATGTTTTTACTGGATATAATGCCAAAGAGCTTTACGCAGATTATATCCTTAACCGAAAAGACCCATATGAAGATTTTATTGCAAGAATACCTGAGGGCGTTACGTTTATATGCGATAATGCTTTTCAGAATATGCCTGTTGACGAGGTGATATTACCAAATTCTCTTCAAGCTATCGGCGAGGATAGCTTCTCAAGCACTAATATCTCAGAAATAGTTATCCCACCGAACGTTGAGCGTATCGACCGTTTTGCATTTGCCCGCAATAAATTTCTTGAAAAAGTTACCATGAGCAGCGACAAAATATCCAAAATGGATGCGTGGTTTGACGATTGTCCGAGCCTTGAAAGCATAACCATTCCGCCTTGTATCAAAGAGATCACAAGCTATACATTTGACAACTGCATCAATTTAAAAAATATCGAGATAAGCGAGGGCGTTGAGAAAATAAAGTGTAATGCCTTTGACAACTGCAAAAGCCTTAAAAAACTCGTTCTCCCTACCACCATAAAGACCCTTGAAAATGGCTGGGACATAGGACTTAATACAGGCAAAACAGGAGAAGTGACCGAAATAATATTCAAGGGCCACGAGGATTGGCAAATACCAAAAGGCTATCATATCAAAAGCTATAAGGACGGCAAGCTTGATATAGGCAAGTGTTTTCCTGAGGGAGGCAACAACCCTGCAAAAATAAAATATTTCACCACCGAAGAAATGCTTGAAGAAATAGAAGAGCTTTATAACAGAGCTGTAAGGTATGAGGAAGGCAACCCCGACAGAAAATATGATGATGAAATGAACAGATATTGGCATATAACAGCTTTTTATAAAGATGTATATGTTTCAAGCTTCCCTGCAGGCGACCATGTAGGTGAATCTTATCACCATTTCACCATTGGCGGAAACACCCGAAAGAAGCTTGAATATATTCTTTCCCACCGAGAGGGCATACTCTTTTCGTTCATAGAAACATACCTGCCTGATGTGGATATGTACTGTATTTACTGTGACGATGAGGAGTTCGATTGCGATCAGGACGATGTAGCCTATAATATAGAGGACGCTTTCTTTATGAGAAAATACGCCCCCGGTCTTAAAGAACTTCCAATGAACCTTATCACCAGACTTAGACTATGTGATGAGCGTAAAAGATGATATATGTAGTTGGCGACCTCCACGGAGATCTTTCAAAAATAAAAAAGCTCCATGAGGATAAGAAGCTTAGTAAAAGCGATACAGTTATCCTCCTCGGAGATACCGGACTATCAAGCACATATGAAATGTTTGCCACAAGCCTTAAAAAACAGCTTGCGGCTATCCCCACAAATTTTCTCTGCGTCCGAGGAGAATTTGACGCACTGAATTACACAACCTATACAGAATCAGAGCGTTGGCATCTTCATATAACAGAGGGCAAGATACACGATAACAGCTATAAACAGAAAATATGGAACTGTGGCAAAGGTGATTATGAAGAAGCCTATTCCAATATCCTCTATGCCAATGACGGCGAGATATTTGTTATCGAGGATAAAGCTATCCTCACCATAGGCGGAGCTTGTATGCAGAATAAACAGTGGCGGTCAGATATCTTTGGCATAGAGTTTATCCCCGATAAGCCTCAAAAAGTGGTCAAAGATAAAGCAAAATTCAATCTCGAGCAGTATGGCTGGAAAGTGGACTATGTTGTAACCCATACCTGCCCCTATGAGTATAGACCAACAGACCGCTATATCCCCGACCTGAACACCGCCAAGTGCTTCAAACGGCATTATGATAACGAAAAGTTTCTTTCCAAAATAAGAAATAAGCTTGTCTATGAAATGTGGCTCTGCGGACATTTTCATTTAGATCGTACTGTGGGCAACGTGAGATTTCTCTATGACGATATCTATGAGATAAAATAAAGCGCAGGCACTATGGAGCATACGCTCTGTAGTGCCTGCTTCCGTCATTTTTGACCCTCACAAAATCAAGCTCATCAAGCCCGAACAGCCTTGTAAGCTCCGCCAACATCTCCTCACTGTTCAGCGTAGGATTAAGATATATCACAGCCTTGCCGCCCTTTATTTCCACTCTGCCCCGAGGATAATAATTGTACTCTTTCCCATGTGTTACGTTTTTCGGCAGTCCCTCCCAAGTCAGCCTGTGATTGAAATTATCCCCCGACTTTGAGTTAAGTCCACTGCCGTCACCAATAACATTTCCCGATTTGTCGCACTCTAACTTCTTTGTATATAATTCACCCTCGATAAGCCAGAATATTCCCTTGTATATCATATTATTCACCTCAATATGATAATACTGTTTCCTATGTCCAAAATTGCACACATAGCCTGTGCTATGATTATATCAGACAAAGGAGGTGAAAGTTATGGCACAATACAATGTACAGTTTTCCATTGACGGTCGCAGAACGCAGGAGATCGTGTCAGCATACAACACCAATGATGCGAGAAAAATAATCGAAGCACGATACATCGGCGCAAAGATCGTTATATGGGGTGTAACAAAGCTCTGATTTGTTCGGTCGATCAGGGGCAGAGTGTAAAAAAACTCCGCCCTTGCTTGACCGAATAAAGAAAGGAAGTGTCTATGGTAACATCAAAATCAGTTGAAAAGAACAACGAAGAATGGTACAACAAAACCGTGCAGATATTTGAACGCTCGTACCGCACAGATACAAGCTTTGTGATATCTCACATAAAGTCTGCTCAGAAAAAGTTCACCTGCCAAGGCTATCTTATCACAGCCACAAAAGGGAAGCCCCTCAAAGTCTTTTCAGGCGAGAGTGAAGCCGTAGAAAAGCAGTTGCAAAACAGCAAGATACCATATTCACAGCTTATCACAGTGCAAAATAACAGGTCCTTGCAAACTGCCTATATAGCCTATACCAAGGATAAACAAAAGCTCACAGAAGCCCTGAACAACAGCGGCTTCACCGCCATAGAAGATGTGGACAGCTTTATGTCAGACTATGACAAAGTAATGATAAGAGTTGCCGGAAACATCTCACAACGGCATTTGTTCGACAGCATAGGACTATGGTAGGGAGGTGACAGCATCGTGACGATCCCCCGCGAGCGAAGCCCACCAGATTTGGTGTGCTTGACTAAAAAAAATCCCCGCCCTTGACTTTCATTTTATGAGTACGGCTGTCTTTATATTCTGATTTTAATGACAAAGCTTTTTAAAGGTATCCAATTAATAGCATTGTTAACAAAGCAGAAATCAAATAACTTTTATTCTTCCGGCTTATAAACTTTTACAACCTTATTCTCTTTAAATAAATATATTCTATCACATTTTTCACATCTCCATACATCATATTTCAAATCATTTGGTTTTGGCTGATATACGCGCATGCTTATGTGTTTACAATATAATCTCAAGTTAAACCCCTACGGATAATAAATACTGATTGCATCTATAGGTACTTTATATTCATCACAGTTATCTTCATCTTTTAATTCAAAGCATATACCCGATATATCTCGTAATTCATAAGTCGGCACAATATCATATTCACCGGTTTTGATGTCACCGATGTATTCTTTAACATCAGCCAAGGAAGAACCTATACCTATGGTATCATTAAATGTTCCTTTGAAATCCCCATATACTGTAATCTGCATAATAACATTATTAACCAGTAAGAACACCATATTCTTTGTTACAATTTTAATACAAGTTGGTAATACTATCTCCTTATACGCAATATTTTCTAATTGAATAGTTTTTATCAACTTATGATATGTCATTCCCAACTTATATTTGCCAACACTTTCCCCAGGTATAATTTGCAATTTCATGTAAGTTCTCCTTTTTATTTTTGCCGTACAGATTTTAGTCTGTACGGCAAAAATAATAGCAATAGCTAAATATTATAGTTAAGTAGATATTGAAGAGCTTTTTCATCCGATAATATTACGGGTGTTTCGATTGTTCCAAAATTAATGTTTTCAAAAAATGCGTTTTTTAATCCCTTACAGTTATTTATTGTAATATCGTGAAATAAACAATCTGAAAAATAACTATTCTCGAAATTAACATTTTCAAACATAACAGATTCAAATTTGCATTTTTCAAAATTGTTTCCACATATTAATGAATCAAAAAAGGAGATAGAACTAAGATTAATATCATTAAACTCATTTCTTATAAAATTAGTATGGCAAATACTGCAATTAGATAATGATGAATACCCAAATTTATTTTTACCAATATGAGCAGTTGAAAAAGTACAATAATCCAATTGGCTTTCGAAAATCATTGAATCATATAGTTCAAAATTGCTATGATTTACTTTAAAAAAATTACAATCTGCAACATAAATAGATTCGTAATGAGGTTCACTAAGATAAGAAAATGATTTATTTTCGTAATTCCTAAACATATAGCATCTCCATTAATAGTACCACAAGATATACTCAGAATATCCCATTTCTTTCAATGCAGCTTTAAGTTCAAACAAATGCTCATTTGTTAAACCAACAGTACCTATTATTACATAATAACCTTTCTTGATTTCTTTTGTAACATCCGCCGTTGCGTTTTGTAATTTAAATGCGCCTTTTCTTGGAGCGGTTTGACCATTTGGATATGAGCGAAAGCTTTTTATATCATATTTTTTATTTGTTGAAGTATCAATATAATCTGCACCACCGTTTGTTACCAAGTTTTGTTATAATACAACATATTTCCATCTCTTATCCAAACAACTGTTGAAATAGTTCTTGTATATTTAAAATGATTCTTACTGTCTGAGCCTTCGTGGTTTGGATCAATCTTACATTGCGGACAGCAATACCCGAAATTGATTATTGATATGCTCTATTTCATTGTACTGGGTGCTGGTTAAAATCTATTGCAAAACATATCTGAGATTTCCCCTGTATCCATATCTATTATCAAGTATCTTCCTAAAGTATCAACGACTGTCAACCCTTTGGTTATTGTGATGCCCACATACGGAAGCTGTTTTTGACCAATAAATTTGCTGTCAGGCTTTTTGATTTTCCACAACTTGTGAAGTTCATTATCAAAGCAATAAACTAAGTTATAGTCGTCGCCTGTGAAGTCCTCAAGTATAATCAGATACTCTGACATAACGATATAATCTATTATTTTTCTTTTCATAGTTACCGACTTATCGTTATATGTGAGAATGTTATTCATAATGGATACTTTCAAAAAAACATCTCCTTATTATTTTCTTTTATTGTAAAACCATTCAGCTTTCTCTTGACCCAAAAGGTTATACTGTTGCACTCACGAATCACCGCCAAACAATGCATTTACAATTCCTGTTTCAATTTCAGTTCCAGAGGGAACCCTAACATCTGTAATATAATATGGTTCATCAGGAAGTGAGTGCTTAATTTTTATTTCTCTAGCTGTTAATCCCTCAATATCCTCATATTTCATTATCCAACTTGATACCTGTTTGCCTTTTGAGGAATACACACGAACAAACCGCTGATCAGTTTCATATTTTATGTACTTTACTTCTGTTCCATCAAGATATGGAGGGTCATATCCAAAATCCATCTTGTATGCTTCGTTAACAGTTTTAGCATTTTTAGTTTCTAAAAGTTTACAATCTGTTTTACTCGTTGTGTATTCAGAAGTTAAACTTGCATAACAATCCTTTACATTCTGCTCAGCTAAAGATGACAGTTTATACTTGTTTGAATACCTTTCGAACGACCATTTTTGAATTTGTTCAGCAACATCATAAATCATAAATGATACAGCAATAGTAAGTGATTGTCTCCATTCATTCATATCATTTTCAACAAGTTGCTTAAAACTAGACCCAGACAAATGCAGATTGTAATCCTGAATTATTATTGTACCATCATTCATTGTATTTTTTGTTACATATGAAGATATTCCAGCATCATAAAAAGCTTGAGATATCTCAAATGGGCTGGTACAATCTTTATATTCACGGCATAAGTATATTACATTTATCGCTTTTTCTAAATTGTTAATTGTCGGGAATTTCACTGCAGTTTCTTGATACAGCAAATCAAAGGCATATATAAGTTCGGCTTTATCTGCAGTGGAAATAAAGTCAATATATTTTATCTCCTGCTCACTAAAAGGAAAACATGGATCTGGATCTTGAATATCACAATATCCATCCCCATCAGTATCAGCTTTAGAGGGGTCAGAATTCATATGATGATAGTATTTGAACGTTGAAGGATTGCCCTGTTTTCCAGGTACTTCAACCTTCGTAAGCTCAACATCGACTTCTTCATTGTCATCAAGGCCGTCATCATCCGTGTCAGCTTTCATATAATCGGTATTAACAATTTTGCAATTTGAGCTTACAATAAGACCGCTCATTTCTTCAATATCTGTAAAACCGTCACCATCAGTGTCTGTTTCTCCAACAAAAGTCTTAGGGCCTATTTCATTGCAGCTTTGATTTATTTCAGCAGCGGTCTTAGCAGAGTATACCTTGCCGCCTGTCAGCTGTGCATAACCTATCAATGCAGCTGTATTAAAATCACCAATACAGAAAAAGTAAATAGGTATCTTGTTATTAATTGCAAGCTTAAGAAATCTACTGTCAACTGATACACTGCTGTCAGTAATAAAAACAATTTTAGAGTTATACCCCATAGCCTCATCGTTGAGTATAACTGCTGCTAAACCAATTCCATAACTAGCATTAGCAGTTCTGCTGTAATAAATCGGATCCCATTTCAACGCACTTTTGACACTCGTAAAATCGGTGTTCATTCCACCAGCATTCTGGTAGGTCAAAAAGCTCATAATATCTGAATCCGACATTGAGTCTACAATATTACTAACTATAAGTTCATTTCGATTTGCGTTATTAACATTATATATATTTGAACTTTTTGATAATACTCAATTGCATCTTCGTATCGGCTGAGTGACATACAAACATTTGCAGCACACTGATACGCATCTGCACAGTTCTCATCGAGTTTTATAGCTGATAAATAAAGACTGAACGCCTCTTGTAATTGCCCATTATAAAAGGAAGTTTCCGCATTTGA
>OIZW01000230.1_pt1 | contig 58378 bp, 48 predicted proteins | sample 1588581 | NCBI WGS metagenome assembly OIZW01 (sample SAMN03283266) | human gut metagenome | biome: human-associated habitat; material: feces | host: Homo sapiens | place: USA | collected 2013 | reverse complement strand
GCGCCACCTTGCCAAGGTGGAGGTAGCGAGTTCGAGCCTCGTAATCCGCTCCAATTTTTTTGGCGCTATAGCCAAGTGGTAAGGCATTGGTCTGCAACACCATGATCCCCAGTTCAAATCTGGGTGGCGCCTCCATCAAAAGAAAAGCACTTGCGATTTGCAGGTGCTTTTTTTTGTGTGTCCGATCTGCTTGCAGATTTGATTTCACCGAAATCGGACAGGTTTTTGATTTCACCAAAGACTTCGCACATGATTTCATCTTTTGCCGGCAAAATATTCTGTTTAATCTAAAATCTTTTAAGATGATGTACCGATATTTGCCCAAAATATGAAAAGCCGATTTGACATACGATACAGCAAAACACACGGAGCGATCCCGAAACCGCTCCGTGCGTTTTTATATCTTTACTGTTTTATGAAACGCAACTTTCGCTTTCTGTCTTTTCGTCAAGTATAACCTTGCCGTTCTTGCCGTCGACCGTAAGATTATCGCCCGTGCGGACATTATACAGCAGATCCCAGCCAAGACCCACTATTGATGGGATATCAAGGCTTTTTGCCAGAATAGCCGAGTGGGACACGGATGAACCGAAAGCGGTAACAAAACCCTGTACGCCGTTTTCGCAGAACTGTATGATTTCGCTCGGAAGAAAATCCTCGGTGCAGACTATCTTGTTTCCGCCTATCACAAAATCTTCCGCACTGTTTGGATTGTTGCCGGACAGAATAACCGTCAGCCTGTCCGATATATCATGAATATCCGCAGCTCTGGCTTTCATATATGTATCGTCCATTGCGGCAAAGACTTTTGAAAAGTTGTATGCTGTCAGTGACACCGCATATTCTGCATTGACGTGCTGCGTATCGATTATTTCGTTCACGGCGTCGCAGTAATCATCATCAAGAGTCAGCATCATGTGTATTTCAAATATTTTTGCAAGCTGTTCTCCGACTTTCGGCACGGCAGTGTCACGCAGTACTTCAAGCTGGCTGAGAGCAATCTGCTGGGCTTTTTCAAATCTCGCCTTTTCCTCCGCAGGATTTTTTATGTGTATGCAATTTACCTTACTTTTCCGCCTTGCAAACAGAAATGCATTGCCGCTTACGATAAAATGGTTAAGACTTTTACCGCTTAATACTTTCATTCTCTTCGCCTCCGTTCAAAGAGGATCGGTTTTTTACTGCAATTTGTGCATTTAGCAACATTTTGAACTGATTTTGTTAAAATTGCTCAAATCTTTTTAAATCTTGTCTATATTATAGTACGATTTTATCAAAAATGCAATAGCTTTTTAGAAATATTTGAACGAATTTGCAAAATTCCATATAACGGATATGGCAACGAGAAAATGTTATTGAAACACAAAAAAAGGATCGGCAGTGACCGGTCCTTTTATATCGGGATATATGCTGTCAGTTACTGTGCTGACGCTTCAGACTTTTTGCCCTCTTCAACCTTTACGGTATCCTTGCTGTCGGTTTTGTCTGTTGTGTCGTCAGTCTTTCCTTTACTCCAGCTGTCGAACATATCAATTACCTTGTCGTATGTTTCATAGCATACAGAGGGTAATTTACCCTTGCCGCCGTAAGCCTTTTCTGCAAGACCGAAGCCCTTTATGAATGCGTCCTTGAGCGTATCTGCGTACTTGTTGTCATCGCCTGCGAGATTCTTTGCAAATTCAAACATACGCTTGGCGGTAGCTTCTGCTCCCCAGTAATCCTCGCTGTTTTCCTTGCCGGAAACTTCTTCGCTTTCAAACTTCTTTCCTGTAGCTTCTTCGATCTGGCTCTTAAGCTCATCGGAAAGCTCTATCTGCTTTGCTCCCTTGCCCGAAGCGTTTGATGCCTGGTGTGAAATAAGAGTTTCAACTACGCTTGCAAGGTGGTCTGCCTTTGACTGCGCGACAGTTCTGAACTGTGATTTGTCTGCGTTGCCGACCTCTTTTTTCTGTGCCGATTTCTTTGTATATGCGGGTGTGAAGGTGTCCTCGCTCTTTACATATTTGTCAGCGTTATCGGCTGTCAGGGTGCTTTTTGCCTTCTCTGTTGATGTCTGCACGCTTGTCTTTGGTGCTGTCTGAGCTGTGACAGCCGCCTGTTCTGCTACCTTTGCTATTTCCATATCAGTTAGTCCTTTCCTGATTATTAATCTGTAATTGTAAAACCGTATTGTAAGCTGTAACCGACATACAATATTCCTTATAAATAATATCGGCAGAAAAAAAGAAAAATTAAGTTTTTCAAAAAATTTGCGAAACAGTATTGACAAATCGGGTCGAAGTGGTTATACTGTTAATATAACACATAAACAGTTAGCAATTTCTGTGCAGAATTTACCTGATGTTGCTTAATCACGTTTTTTGTGTTATACTTGAATAAATGCGACAGACGGCAAGGACGGCGTTTATCGCATAATACAGGAAGGAAACGAATACTGATATGTCGCTCGAAGTAAACGGAATATCCAAGCAATACGGTAATTTCACGGCGCTTCATCCGCTCAGCTTTACACTTAGCGAGCCGGGTGTATATGCCTTGCTCGGAACAAACGGCGCAGGCAAGACCACCGCTATAAGAATAATACTCGGTATGCTCAGCCGCAACAGCGGCGAGGTGCTGTGGAACGGTAAGGCGTTATCGCCTGTCACCGAAAAAGTCGGATACCTGGCGGAAGAACGAGGACTTTATCCGAAATATAAGATAAGCGAACAGCTGACCTATTTTGCAAAGCTGAGAGGTATGCGCAGTGCGGATATTGAAAAGTCGCTTGCGTACTGGTTCAAGCGGCTTGAGCTAGGCGGCTATGAGGATAAGAGAGCGGAGCAGCTTTCAAAGGGCAATCAGCAGAAGGTACAGCTTGTAGCGGCACTTGTCGCAGACCCTGAGCTTATCATACTTGATGAACCGCTCAGCGGACTTGATCCTGTGAACGCTGATCTTTTCAAGAGCGTTATAAACGAGCAGATAGAGAAGAAAAAGTATATAATCATGTCCTGCCACCAGATGCCTGTAATAGAAGAATTCTGCAAGGATATCACGATACTTCATCACGGCACGGCAGTATTGCAGGGCGACCTTAACAAGATAAAGAAAAGCTACGGCAGAGTGAACCTGTCGGTAAAGTGTGACGGCGATGTGCTGCCGCTTGCCGCACAGTGCGGTCTTGTACCCGAAACGATAACTCCCGATAAGCTCACGTTTAAAATTCAGTCGGAGGAGCAGGCAAAATCGCTTCTTAAAATGATTGTTGACAGCGGAATGCCGCTTGTGCGTTACGAGCTTCGTGAGCCGAGCTTACATGAAATATTTGTTGAGAATATAGAAAGAGCCGACAAAGAGGCAGGAAGGAGCGACGAGGCGTGAAAACAGGTACATACGGTTGGAAAAGCGTATTTGCTTTTACTTTCAGACAGACGGCAAAGTCAAAGGCGTTCAAGGTAAGCTCGGTAATCATCGTTTTGCTTGTTTTTGCAATTGCACTTCTTGCGGGAGCTCTCCCTGCGATTATCGGAAGCCGTTCAACCTCTGATGACGGTGATATAACAGGTGACGGGGAAGCGCTTGTCGGCACGGTATATTTTGCCGATACGACAGGAATAACAACGGGCAAGGATTATGAGGGCTTTTTATCCGGACTTGGCGTAAAAATCAATGATTGCGGCAAGGATGCAGATATTCAGTCACTTACCGAAAAGGTGAAGGGTGAAAACAAGTCCCTGCTGATAGTTATCAGGGAAAACAAAAACGGATATGATATTTACGCATCACGTCCGGGTGATGAATCGGTGTCATCGGGTACGGCGAACGGCTTCGGTGAAACCTTTAAAAGTGTTTTTGACAGTGTAAGATTGTCAAGGGCAGGGCTTACCGATGAGCAGATCACAGCTGTTGACAAGACGGTTTCGGTCTACCAGTCGGTTGCGGGAGAGCCTACCGAAAATGACTTCGGCTTTGTGGTGAAAATGGTACTGCCTATGTTGTCTTCTCTTGTGCTGTTTATGCTTATCTTTATTTACGGTCAGATGGTCGCACAGTCGATAGCACAGGAAAAGACATCGAAGGTAATGGAGCTTCTGCTGACATCTGTAAGACCGCTTGCGATAATTATCGGCAAGATACTTGCTATGGGCTCGCTTGCACTGATACAGTTTATGATGATCGTGGCATCGGGCGTACTCGGAATCGCTGTTTCAGCGCCTTTGTCGTCATCGATCATAGGTTCATCTGAAGAAACGGGAGCTGTTACAAGTCAGCTTATGAATGAAGTAGGAAATGCGCTCGGCGGATTTTCTCCTGTTGTAATTGCGCTTATTATAGTCGTGTTCATAGTAGGATTTATATTCTTTGCGCTTATCGCAGGGCTTATAGGCGCTACTGTCAGCAGAATGGAGGATCTCAATGCCGCAATGCAGCCTATGTCAGTAATAGGGGTACTCGGCTTCTATCTTGCTTATTTCCCGTCCTCGATGGGCGGACGGGCGAACACGATGGCACTTGTATCATACTACCTGCCGATTTCCTCGCCGTTCTCGATTCCATCGGCACTGCTGACAGGGGCGATAGATATACCTCAGGCGCTTCTTGCCGTGCTGGTCCTGTGCGTTTTCGTGGTGCTTATGGCTCTGCTGGTTGCCCGTGTGTATGAGCAGATAATACTGCACACCGGCAACAGACTTAAGTTAGGCGATATTTTTGGACTGGTAAAGAGCAAGTGATTTCCCGAAAGAAAAGTAAAATATGTATAGAGTGAAAAATCTGATAAAAGTAATGTCATATTTTGCCACCGCCGTGATTTTTATTACGGCGGTATCGCTGTTTGCTATGCAGGACGATGACGGCAGGGCTTATGCGGCGGATGCGGTAGCGTCAATAAGCGTGACACCGGTGCAATCCGTGCTTGATATTTCGGACAGGCGCACTGTCTACCGTTATGACGACAGCACGGGTAAATACAGGCAGATAAGCTATTATGACGTTTACGATTATGATAAAATAAAGCTGACGGTAGACTACGGCGGTTACAGCCGAAGCTATACCGGAAGCGAAATCACCGCACTGACCGCTACGCTCGGAGCTCCGTTTGTCATTTCGGACGGGCAGAGTGAAGCCGTGTGGGAAAACGGTCGGCACACCGTAACATATACGCTCGGCACCAAAAGTGCAAAAGCTGTTTTCACGGTAGCGGCAACAAGGATAAAGTCGCTGTCGGTCACTCCGATGTATACTATCAATGCAGTCTATAACGTTAAGGGCAATTACAGGGTGGTCGCAGACGAGAGCGGCAGCATATCGCAACGCTTTGAATATGACCTCGCAGGATATGACTACAACGTAAAAATAATCTACACGGACGGAACGGCGGTTAGCTGTACCGCTGCTGATTTAAAACAGATAACCGGGTATGAGCCGGTATTTTCTCAAGGGGATAAGGCGCTCTCTGTGGGTGCTAACACGGGTTACTGCACTGTAGGGGGAGTTACGGCAAAGTTTTCGTTCAACGTTATCGAAAACCCGGTAAAGAGCGTATCACTGTATATGACTGACGGTGCGGATACATTAACTGCGAAAAATGACGGATATTATGTCAAGCGTAGTGACGGCAGTGATTATTTCAGGTTTATTTACGACAAGACGAAAATAAGGGCAAGGGTAACATATACAAGCTGGAGTACGGCGGATTATCCTATAGGTGAGCTTTGCGCCAAGCTTCACGGACAGCTTGAAATAAGCGATACGCAGAGCGTAAAGCCGTGGGCGGCGGGTACGGTCACGCTTCCGGCAACGATAAACGGTATAAAGACTTCGCTTACGCTGAAGGTCGGTGGTATGCCGCCGGTAAATGAATTGTCGTGTACTCAAAGAACAAGTAATACGATTATGCTCTCATGGAGCAAAAATAATCTTGCGTCAGGATATATCGTTGAACGCTATATTGACGGTAAATGGGTTCAGACAGCAAAGATTGCATCAAATACAGCTGTTTCGTATGAGGTCGGTTCGCTTGCCGCAGGAACTACATACCGTTTCCGTATAAAGGCGTATAAAGATTCTTCGTACAGCTCATATGCCTATGCAGATATTGATACACTGCCTGCGGCTGTTGAAAATTTCAGGCGCACAGGCAGAACAAACAGCACTGTGACGCTTTCGTGGAACAAAAATTCATCGGCAGACGGATATTGTATAGAGTTGTATAAGAACGGGAAATGGATGCAAGTCGTAAAGATTCCGATTAATTCCGCATTAAGCTATACTGCATCAGGGCTTACGGCAAGCACAACCTGCAAGTTCAGAATACGGGCATACAGAAATGCGGCTAAGACAACCGATTATTCGGATTATGTGACTGTTGCGGTCAATACGTTGCCTGCTGATGTAACTAATTTCAGATGTACAGGCAGAACAAAAAACTCCGTGACGCTCAGTTGGAATAGGAATGCCACGGCAGGCGGTTATATCATACAGCAGTATGTAAGCGGCAAATGGGTTCAGAAAGCGAAATTATCCGATAATTCGTCTGTAAAATATACCGTGTCGGGACTGACACCGGCTACATCATACAGATTCAGAATACGTGCATATAAAACGATCGGCGTAAATACGGTTTACAGCGGTTATACAAGTCATACCACGCTCAGTTCACCTGTCAATATCAGTGGATTTGTATGCACTGCACGCACTTATAATTCAATAACGCTCGGTTGGAACAGAAATTCAACCGCAACAGGCTATAAGCTGGAACAGTATAAAGGCGGAAAATGGGTTCAGATAGCGCTTATAAAGAGTAACAAGACCACTTCCTATAAGGTGACAGGGCTTACTGCCGCTACAGGTTATAAATTCCGCATAAGGGCTTACAAAAGTTCAGGGTCTGTTACCGCCCACAGCGGTTACACTACCTATCGGACGCTCAGCTCGCCGACCAACATTACATCTTTCAAAGTGACCAAACGGTCGGGCACTTCTGTAACTCTCGGCTGGCGTAAAAACACTACCGCAACAGGTTATAAGCTGGAACAGTACAAAAACGGAAAATGGGTTCAGATAGCAGTTGTATCAGGAAATAAGAATGTGAGCTGTACCGTATCGAGGTTGAGTCGTAATACCGCCTACAGGTTCAGGATAAGGTCATATAAGACGATAAGCGGAAAGATCTCGCACAGCGGGTACACTTACGTTAATGTAAGGACAACTAAATGAAAAGTGTCGGTAACGGCATATGAAAGGAATTATCAATCATGGAAATAATAGTAGCAGTAGACGAAAATTACGGCATAGGCAGGAACGGCGATCTTCTGGTGCACCTTTCGCCTGATCTTAAGCGTCTTAAGGCAATGACGGTCGGAAATATAATCGTTATGGGAAGCAAGACTTATATGAGCTTTCCTAAGCGCCCCTTGCCTGACAGGGAAAATCTTATTATTACGCACCACCCCGAGGAGTACCCCGATATCAGATGCTTTACATCGACCGAAGAATTTGTTGAATACTCAAAAACTGCCGATAAGCCGATATTTGTGCTCGGCGGCGGAAGCATATATGAGCAGCTCCTGCCTTATTGCGACAAAGCGCACATAACAAAGATACTTCACAGCTTTGAAGCCGATACCTACTTCCCTGATCTTGATAAAGATCCCGAATGGGAAATCGGGGGCGAAGAAGAGGTTATCGATACCGAAAAGTATCCGTTTAAATACGTTACTTATGTCCGCAAGAAGTAAAGCAAAAGATATTAGCTGAACTATCGAACCGCCGGATGGTTTTGTCTGTATCATACATTGTCCTATCCGCTCACAATGTGTCATTTTCACCACTTATTCAAGATATCGTTGTATTCGCTTGTATTAATACAATATGTTGAAAATCAACAACAAATACTGAATTTAACCCCTCATTGAGGGGTTATTTTTTGTGCAAAATACACTAAATTAAAAAACCGTATTTAGCTACTTTTTCAGAATAAATGATAAAATTTCCACTTGCATTTTTTTGCTGTGGGCTGTATAATATAAATGTACACTTTTTGACACTTTGGTGGGGCTTCAGACACTTATTTTTCATTGAAATTCAACTTTTCTGAAAAATGTGCGGGTCGCACCTCTTCGGCGTATCTTTTTTGTGAAAGGAGGGACAGGCTCGTGATAGGCGAATTCAAATCTACGCTTGACGCAAAGGGCAGAATGAACATACCACTTAAACTCCGTGAAGAAATGGGAAACGACCTTGTCCTTGCGAAAACAATAGGTACAGCCTGCATAAAGGTGTATTCAAAAGAGGACTGGCAGAAGCTGGTTGCCAGAATAAACGAGCTTCCGCAGGTGAAAACTCAGAGTATAAAACGATTTTTATTCGGCAGTGCTTATGAGATTTCAGCGGACAAGCAGGGAAGAGTTTCTGTTCCTCAGCCGCTCAGAGAGTACGCAATGCTGACAGCTGATGTTGTGGTAGTCGGTCTTGAGGGTACTGCGGAAATATGGGATAAGGCTTCGTGGGTAAAGTTCAACGAGAACACAAACAACGAAGATCTGACAGAGCTTGCGTTAGAGCTCGGAATATAAGCGGGAGGGAATATGAGCGAAAAACCTGTTCACATACCCGTTTTACTGAACGAAACCATAGAAGCACTGAATATAAAGCCGGACGGGATATATGTAGACTGCACTACGGGCTTTGCGGGACATTCGTCCGAGATAGCAAAGCGTCTGACAACCGGCAGACTTATAGGCTTTGACCGTGATCCCGATGCGATAAAGGCTGCGGAAGAAAAGCTGAAGGACTATCCGCACACGCTTATCAACAGGAAATTTTCGACGTTTGACGAAAGTCTTGACGAAATCGGAGTTGACAAGGTCGACGGAGTGCTGATGGATCTCGGCGTATCGTCATATCAGCTTGATACAGCCGAAAGAGGATTTTCATATCATGAGGATGCGCCGCTTGATATGCGTATGAGCAAGAGCGGACTGAGCGCTTATGATGTGGTAAATGAATACAGCAAGGAACAGCTTGAAAAGATACTTTTCGAGTATGGCGAGGAAAAATTCGCTCACGGAATAGTAGGCGGTATATTAAGAGCAAGAGAAGAAGCTCCGATAAAGACTACTCTTGAACTTGCTGAGATAGTAAAAAGAAATGTACCGCTGAAGGTCCGCAAAGAGAAAAATCCGTGCAAAAAGACTTTTCAGGCGATAAGAATAGAAGTTAACGGTGAACTTGATGAACTGCGCAAAGGGATGTCGGAAGCGTTTGAAAGACTTGCGGCAGGCGGAAGACTGGCGATCATCACGTTCCACTCAATAGAAGACAGAATAGTTAAAAACACATTCAGAGATTATTGCACAGGTTGCACCTGTCCTCCCGATTTCCCCGTATGCGTATGCGGAAAAAAGCCGAGAGGCGAGCTTGTATACAGAAAGCCTGTAACGGCAGGGAACGAGGAGCTTGAAATGAACAACCGTTCAAGAAGTGCAAAACTCAGGGCTATAGAAAAACTTTAAAAGGGGATATCTTAATGACAACACCACACAACAGAACAAGCGTGGCTTACGACTTGTCGCTGTTTGATACATCTGCTAAAAGAAAAGAACAGCAGACACCCGAGAAAAAGCCGGAACTCAGAGTTGCAACATCGTCTGTCGCAAAGGCAGGCAAACCTGTTGCGCTGGTAATTATAGCGGCGGTTACTCTCACTGTTTTCATAATGTTCCTTTACAGCAAGGCAACACTCAGCGAGATTAACCTCAGAATAAGCAATGAAACGCAGACTTTGCAGAGCGTACAGAACATAAATACCGCATTGAGCAATCAGCTCAGCGGATCGGTTTCGCTTGATAATGTAGAGCAGTATGCGGTGAATGAACTCGGTATGCAGAAGATAAACGCATCTCAGGAAAGATATGTCGAGATGAATACAGGCACTATGACAGAAACCGCAGAGAAAAACGGTGACAATATATTTGTTGATATTCAGAACTGGTTTAACGGTATATTAGAATATCTCGGATTTTAGAACATATAAATGAACAAGCAGGGCTCCTTTCCACGTTGATACGGCTGTGTTTACGAGGAAAGGATAATGCTTTTTTATCGAAAGTTATTTTTTGGCAACGCCAATTACAGCAAAGGAGCAGCCGATGAACGTAAAGACCACACGGAGCATGAGAATACGCATAATTTTCGTAATAGTAGCATTGTGCGTTTTTCTTACAGGCTACGTCAGTATAACTCTGTTCAATGCCGCAGTAGTTAACAGCAAGGAAATGTCTGCTATGGCGAACGACCAGCAGCAGAGCAGCTTTACCATAAAGGCAAAACGCGGAACTATATATGACCGTAACAATAAGGTGCTTGCTCAGAGTACAACGGTATGGGATATTATAATATCTCCGGGAGATATCGAAGAGTATGAGCCGCAGAACCGTGAGTTTATCTGCAAGGGCCTCAGCGATATACTTGACGTAAAGTACGAAACACTGCTCAAGGCGTGCGAGGACACCGAAAGCCGTTATTATGTGGCTAAGAAAAGGGTTGACCGTGACACGGTCGAGAAGATAAACAAGTTTATTCTGAAAAACGACCTCAAGAGCGTATCGGTATATTCTGTCGAAAACAGTGAGAGAAGTTATCCTAACGGTACGCTTGCGGCGAGCGTTCTCGGATTTGTAAATGAGAATGAAGAGGGTTACGGACTTGAAGCGTACTACAATTCGTACCTTAAAGGCGTGGACGGCAGAGTGGTTTCGACCACCGATGCGGACGGCGACGCTATGCCTTATGATTATTCTTCACGTTTTGCGGCAAAGGACGGTAACAGCCTTGTGCTGACTATTGACGAAACATTGCAGTATTATCTTGAAAAAAATCTTGAGATAACCGTTTCGCAGCACAAGCTTGCTAACCGCAGCACAGGCATTATAATGAACGCAAAAACAGGTGCTATTGTGGCAATGGCTACAGCTCCGGGTTTTGATCCGAACGATCCGTCGTATGTTTACTTTGAAAACGACAGGCTGACGTTGGCTCAGATGTCGGCAGACAAGAAGACCGAAGAAGAAATACTGAAAGCAAAACAGGATATATGGGGCAAGCAATGGCAAAACAAGGCTGTAAGTGAGCTTTATATCCCCGGTTCGGTATTCAAGATGTTCACATGTGCATCTGCACTTGAAGAAGAGGTCGTTTCGCTTGACAGTACATTTGAATGTTCCGGTATCGCCGATGTAGCAGGTACAAAGATACGTTGCTGGAACATAGGCGGTCACGGGGTATCGACTCTTACCGAGGCAATGATACGCTCGTGTAACCCTGCGTTCATCAAGATAGGACAGCTTCTCGGAGTTGAGAAGTTCAGCAGATATTTTGAAGCGTTCGGTTTTACCGAAAAGACAGGTATCGACCTGCCGGGCGAAGCTGATTCGCTTTATGTAAAAGAATCCGATATGGGTATAGTTGAGCTTTCCAGCTCGGCTTTCGGTCAGACAACAAAGGTTACTCCCATACAGATGGTCACAGCGGCGGCGGCTGTCGTAAACGGCGGTAAGCTGGTTACACCTTATGTTGTTGACAAGATAATCGATAGCGAGGGCAACGTTGTAAAGTCGGCGCAGACTGTTGTAAAGCGTCAGGTAATAAGCGAAGAAACAAGTGCAACAATGCGTCAGATACTTGAAGATGTAGTAACGGCGAACGGCGGCGGTAACGCATATATGAGCGGATATCGTATCGGTGGCAAGAGCGGTACATCTGAAAAGATAGACGACTACAACAGCGGAAAAACCCCTGAGCTGAGATATGTTGCTACATTCTGTGCGATAGTTCCGATAGACGATCCCGAATATGTAATGCTGGTCGTATGCGATGAACCGACATCGGGTTATATCTACGGCAGTGCAATCGCCGCACCTGTTGTATCTGCGGTATTCAAGGAAGGCCTTGAATATATGGGTATATATCCGCAGTACACGGCAGATGAGCTTGCTCAGCAGGACGTAACCGTTCCGTGGGTAGGCGGATATAACAGTATCCGTGCAGAGGCTCAGCTTACAGCCGCAGGACTTAAAGCTGAGTACATAGGCAGTACAGACGGCACGGAAGTAACAGGTCAGGTTCCGTCAGCCGGAACCGTAATGCCGAACGGCAGTACGGTAATGCTCTATATGGGCGATATACCGCTGTCCGATTACAGAATGTCAACAGTTCCGAGCGTTATCGGAATGACGGTAGAGGAAGCCAACAAGACGCTCAGCAACGTCGGACTTAACATCAGCATAAGCGGAGCGGCTACCGGCAGTGAAGCAAAGGCGGTAAGCCAGAGCGTAAATTCCGGACTATCTGTATACAGAGGTACCGTTATAGAAGTCAACTTCCTTGTCAATAATGAAACAGGCTGATAGGAGAGGGTATTATCAAACTGTATGATATCTGCCCTGCGGCTGAAGCTGCGGGTATAGAAAACACAGAGGTGACAGGCGTTACCGATGATACGCGTGAGGTCACCAAAGGCAGTATATTTGTCTGCATAAAAGGCGCAAATTTCGATGGACACAGTGCGGCGCAGAAAATGCTCGGCAACGGCGCAACTGCAGTAGTTGCCGGACACGATACAGGCTGTGAACGTCAGGTCATAGTGCAAAACACAAGACTTGAACTAGCCAATATGCTGTCACGCTTTTACAGTGAACCTGCAAAGAAGTTCGGGCTTCTTGCTGTCACGGGAACTAACGGCAAAACCACAACCGCACACTTTGTAAAGCATATACTTACTGTTCTCGGTAAAAAATGCGGCTGTATCGGCACAGCAGGCAATGACACCTGTTCGGGTGAACTTAAACCGTCACAGCACGGAACACCGACTGTGCCCAGAGCGACAGTGCTTTATCGGTGGTTTGACGAAATGGTCAGAAACGGCGCTGATTACTGCGTTATGGAAGCAAGTTCGCAGGCGCTCGACCAGTACCGTATAGGCAATGAAAATGTGGCTGTGGCAGGATTTACGAATCTTACCCGTGATCACCTTGATTATCACGGTACGATGGAAAACTATTTTCAGGCAAAGCGCCGTGTGTTTACAATGTGCAAAACTGCTGTCATAAGTATTGATGACGAATACGGAAGACGGCTTGCAGATGAATTTTCTGATATAGCTGTGACTTACAGCGTAAACGGTAAGGCGGATTTCCATGCTGATTTCGTAAAAATGAGTGCAACAGGCTGTTCTTATATGCTTGTGAATGAGCGGGAGAAAACGGCGTGTCGTGTTGATATGAATATGACAGGTCTGTACAATGTACAGAATTCTATGTGTGCGATAGCGATGGTGACGGCTCTCGGATTCGATATGTCTGAATGTGCAAAGGCACTTGCTACTCTTGACGGGGTAGACGGCAGAATGAATGTCATATATCGCGGTGAGTTTACCGTAATAACCGATTATGCGCATACCGATGACGCGCTTGTCAAAGTGCTTTCAACGCTGAAAGCGGTGACAAAAGGCAGACTTATATGTGTGTTCGGCGCAGCAGGCGACCGTGACAAAGAAAAGCGCCCTATGATGGGAAAAGCTGCGGAAGAAAACGCAGATATGCTCGTTATAACATCCGATAACCCTGCACACGAAAACCCCGATGATATAATAAAGTCGGTGCTTTCAGGCACTACGGGCACAAAGCCCTGCAAGTGTATTACCGACAGATATGAGGCTATTGAGTACGCACTTGATATCGCCGGGAAAGACGATGTGATAGCGCTGTGCGGCAAGGGCCATGAAACCTATCAGATAATAGGCAATGAATATCTGCCGTTTAGTGAAAAGGATATAGTAAAAGATATAATGAAGAGGAAAGGAAACTGATATATGAATATTCCTGCTACCGTGATAACCGCAGTGCTTTGTTTTGGCATAACCGCACTGCTAGGATTTGTGGCGATACCTGCGCTCAAAAGGCTGAAATTCGGTCAGACTATACTTGATATCGGACCTGCATGGCACAAGTCAAAGAACGGCACACCTACAATGGGCGGTGTTATGTTCATCGCAGGTGTTATAATCTCGTTTGTTGTGGGTCTTGCAATAATGTGGGCAAGCGGTAATATCAATATGGACGAAGTAGGTTCACAGAAGCTTGCAAAGGCAATATCCGCCGTTATCATGGCTCTGCTGTTCGGATTTGTCGGCTTTGTCGATGATCTTATCAAGGTAAAGAAGAAGCAGAACGAGGGTCTTAAGCCTATGCAGAAGATAATAATGCAGGTGCTTATCATCGCCGCATTCTTTACCTCTCACATCATTGCCGGTGACACTTCTACTGTAATAACATTCCCGTTCTTAGGTCAGATCGACTTCGGAATATTCTATTATATCGTTATGGGACTCGGCATACTGTATCTTGTAAATGCTGTAAACCTGACAGACGGTGTTGACGGACTTTGTTCATCTGTAACGCTTGTCTACTGTGCGGCTTACGTTGTAATCTGCTCGCTTCTCGGTATGAGCGAAATGGGCCTTGTATCGGCGGCGGCAGGTGCGGGCTGTCTTGGCTTTATGGTGTGGAATCTGCACCCCGCAAAGGTTATGATGGGCGATACGGGATCGATGTTTCTCGGCGGTATCGTTACCGCAGTCGGAATAGGTACAGGTACCGAATTTGTAATGGTTATATGCTGTGCGGTATATATCTGGGAGGCACTCTCGGTACTGATACAGATGACATATTTCAAGATAACTCACGGCAAGCGTCTTTTCAAGATGACCCCCATACATCACAGCTTTGAGATAAGAGGCTGGAAAGAGGGCAAGATCGTTGCCGTATTCTCACTGCTTGAGCTGCTTGCCTGCAGTGTCGGAATACTTCTTCAGTATTTCGGAAACTGAGATAAATCAAAACGAAAGGGGGATTATTCGTGCCGGAGAAAAACGGGCTCAGCTATGAACAGCGAAAGGCAATGTACGAACAGAATATCCGCGACACGGACGGAAAGCGTCATGTTGACAAGCTTCGTGACGTTCCGCAGGTAAACAACGGAAGTAAAAAGAAAGTCCCCTCGGCAAAACACAGAGCGCAGAGGATCGAGCTTAAGCCGCCGAAACCTGAACCGATAGAGCATGAGAGCGTACAGCGCAGATCCGAAAAGCGCTACAGCGGTTCAATGACGGAAAGCTTATACGGAATATTCCGCAGAAAATATCCGAAAGTAAAGATTGTTCCTCCGTATATGGAGTGCGTTTCATATAAAAAGCGCGGAAAGTTTGATATGCCGCTTTTCACCGTTACGCTGATACTGCTTGTAATGGGAATAATAATGATGTCATCGGCAAGCTACGCCTATGCTCTTAAGGAAGAGGGCAACAGTTTTGCGTATGCCGAAAGACAGCTTGTTGCGGCAATAATCGGATTTATTGCATTGATAGTATGTTCATCGTTTGATTATCACTTGCTTGTGCGCCCGATAAAGACGTTTTTCAAAACCGATAAAAAGAAACCCGAAAACGGCAAAGGAATGAATATAGCGATACTGTTCTTCCTGTTCTGCGTTGTGCTGATGATAGCGGTTTTGCTTGTAGGCGATGCGGTGAACGACGCAAGAAGATGGATCACGATCGGCGGTATACAATTCCAACCGTCTGAACTTCTGAAGATCGGAATGATAATATTGCTTGCCTATATGCTCCAGAACAGCTACGAATATCGTAACAGGCTGTGGTACGGCTTCGGCAAACAGGCGTTTATAGCGTTTTTTGCGGCGGCGCTGTGTATGGCGCAGCGACACGTTTCGGCAATGCTTATCATTCTCGCTATCGCATTCGTGATGATGTTTGTCGGCGGCTCTAACAAGGGCGGACTTATAGTACTTGTACTTGTTGCGGTTGTAGGTTTTATAGCGCTTGTCTATGTGTTCAAGTGGGAATATCTGACCGACCGTATAACAAGCTGGCTTCACCCGTTCTCGGATGCCGGCAACACCACCTATCAGACCTCGCAGTCGCTTATAACAATAGGCTCGGGCGGCTGGTTCGGACTGGGACTCGGAAATTCAAGGCAGAAATATTACTACCTTCCTGAAAGTCAGAACGACTTTGTGTTCTCGATAATATGCGAAGAGCTCGGCTTTTTCGGCGGTATGACAGTAATACTGCTGTTCGTACTGTTTGAAGTCAGAGGATTCATAATAGCAGGCAGAGCAAAGGATAAATTCGGCTCGCTGATGGCGCTCGGAATAACGCTTCAGATAGGACTGCAGGCAATACTGAATATTGCCGTTGCGTGTAACGCCATACCAAATACCGGTATTTCGCTCCCATTCTTCAGCTACGGACGAACGGCGCTGATAACACAGCTGGCGGAAGTCGGATTGCTGTTGAATATATCGAGAGATGCCGATACATGATACCGAAAGGAAGAGTACGATGAATGTTGCATTTGCGGCAGGAGGAACGGGAGGACATATAAATCCCGCACTTGCCATAGCAGACAAATTAAAGGAAGTTTTTCCTGATACGAAGATACTTTTTATAGGCTCGCCCGACGGACTTGAATCAAAACTTGTCAAAAAGGCAGGCTATGACTTTGCACCGGTAAAGATGGCAGGCATACAGCGTAAGCTGACACCTCACAATATAAAGCTCAATTTTCAGGCGGTGCACTACTATCTGAATGCGGGAAAGTGCATCAGAAAAATATTTGACGGTTTTAGTCCCGATCTTGTGATCGGAACAGGCGGATATGTAACCGGCACAGTGCTTAAAACCGCACTGAAATGCGGTATCAAGACGGCGCTTCATGAGAGCAATTCACTGCCGGGCGTATCCACAAAGATGCTTGCGCCAAAGGCTGACCTTGTAATGCTCGGTACGGAGGACGCAAAGAAGCATTTAGGCGAATGTAAGAAATGCGTTGTCACCGGTAATCCGCTCAGAAACAACATTCCGATAGAAGAAAAGTCGGCGGCAAGAAAAAGACTGGGTCTTCCCGACTGTCTTACAATTCTTTCTGCAGGCGGCAGTCAGGGCGCGTCAAGGATAAACGATGCGGTTGTACACCTGCTTTCATATGAGCAGAAGAAAGGCAACATAAATCATATCCACGGCTACGGCAAACACGGCAAGGATACATTTATGCAAAGCCTTGCGGAAAACGGAGTAGATCCGGATAATGAGCATTTCATCATCAAGGAATATATCGACAATATGTACACCTGTATGTGTGCAAGCGACCTTATCATAACAAGGGCGGGTGCAATGACGCTGACCGAGCTTATGGCAATAGGCAGGGCGTCTATATTGATTCCATATCCTTATGCGGCTGAAAATCATCAGTATTACAATGCGCTGACGCTTCAGAACGCCAATGCAGGCAGGATAATCGACGATAAGGAACTGACAGGCGCAGTGCTGATTGACACTGTAACAAAGCTTGCGGACGATCCCGAACTGCTTAAGCTTATGAGCGAGAATGCAGCTAAACTGTCAAAGCATGATGCGGCAGGCGTTATACTGCGTGAGATAACCGACCTTATGGGTCTTGAATGATCTGATTTCACCTATTCACCCCGAATGGCATAATATGAAGAAAAGCTATGAGAGGGTGATACTTTGGATAAACAGAAACTTATTATAAAAGGCGGGAACAGGATCGAGGGCGAGCTTGCGCTGCACGGTGCAAAGAACGCCGCTTTACCGCTACTTGCGGCAACGGTACTGATAAAAGACGGTGAGTGTGTCATACATAACTGTCCCAGACTTACCGATGTTGACGCGGCGCTTCGCATACTGTCGCATATCGGTGTCAAGTGCAGACGTGACGGCAGTACTGTGATATCAGATGCTTCTGCAATAGGTAATTGCGAAATACCGGTAAGCCTTATGCGGGAAATGCGCTCGTCAATAGTTTTCTTAGGCTCCGTACTCGGCAGAACCGGACATTGCAGAATGTCGTATCCCGGTGGTTGTGAGCTGGGTCCCAGACCGATAGATCTGCACCTTGCGGCACTTCGCAGTATGGGTGCGATAATAGAGGAAACGCACGGTTTTCTTGATTGTACTGCACCAAAAGGGCTGAAAGGTACTTCGGTTTCGCTGTCATTTCCGTCAGTAGGCGCTACTGAAAATGTAATGCTTGCGGCAGTTACCGCAAGCGGTGTTACAGAGATTGAGGGTGCGGCGAAAGAACCTGAGATATGCGACCTTGCGTCGTTCCTTGTTTCCTGCGGAGCGGATATCAAAGGTGCAGGAACAGACAGGATAATAATATGCGGCAAGAATAAGCTTTCAGGCTGTGAATACAGTGTTATGCCTGACAGGATAGCCGCAGTGACATATCTTTGTTGTGCGGCGGTAACAGGCGGCGAACTTATCCTTACAGGTGCGGATATAGCGCATATCGGAGCTGTTGTGCCGGTTCTTAAAGATATGGGGTGCCGTATTTATTCTTTCGGCAGGGACAGCATTTATATAAAAGCCGCCGAACGGCTTAGAGCACCGCATACTGTGCGGACAATGCCTTATCCCGGTTTTCCGACAGACGCTCAGGCACCGCTTATGGCAACTTGTACGGTAGCGGACGGCACGGCGGTTTTTGTAGAGAACATATTTGATAACCGTTACCGCCATGTCAGCGAACTGCTCCGTATGGGAGCGGTAATAAAAACAGAGGGCAGAGTGGCGGTCGTACAGGGCGTGCGCAGACTGTCTGCGGCAGAGATTGTTTCGCCGGATTTAAGGGGAGGCGCAGCGCTGGTCATTGCGGCACTCGGCGCCGACGGCACATCGTCAATTGGCGGAATATCGCATATCGACAGAGGATATGAATCAATAGAAAAAGCGCTTTACAGCGTGGGAGCAGATATAAAAAGAATTTAAAAATAAAAGGAGGTGCGAAAATGGCTGACATAACCGAAAGAGATAAGAACAACCTGTGGGCTGAAATGCCGCCGTCAGGCAAGAAGCGCTTACAGCAGGAAAAGTCACAGCCGAAGCCCGCACCCGAAAATATACCCGACAATAAAAAGGGCAAAAAGAAAAAATCAAAACCCGATAATAAAAAGACAGCAAAAAAGCAGAAGGATAAAAAGGGTAGTACAACTGAAAAAACGGCAAAAAGACCGGCAGAAGACGTAAATGCAGGCAACGGTGCGGCACCGAAGGCGCAACGTATGCCGCAGTTTCTCAGCGAAAACACAAGAACCGATATTCCTGTAGTAAAGCCTGTGGATATCCAGAACCGCGTACTTCGCAATAAGCCCAGGTCAAAGGAAGATACACGCGAAAGAAAACGCAGAAAGCGTCTTTCTGCCTATATCGTATATTATATTATATTCGGCATACTGGCAGTGGTAATACTGGCAGTGCTGTCGACAACCGTACTGTTCAATCTTTCAAAGTACAGGATAACAGGCGACACAGTATACAAAGAACAGCAGATAATAGATGCAACGGGAGTTAATGTCGGCGACAATCTTATACTTATGGACGTCGGTGCGGTCAGACAGCGTCTTATCGACAGACTTCCCTATGTTGATAAGGTCGAGGTCAGCCGCAACATTTTCACCTGTGCGCTTGAAATTAAGCTGAATCCCGCAACTGCGGTGGCAAACATCAAAAAGAACGACCGCTATTATCTTGTCAGTGAAAACGGCAGAATAATGGACGCAGAGCTTGAAACACCCGATAAGAACTGCGTTGTTGTACTCGGATTCGATCCGGAATATGCAAAGTCCGGTGACTTTTTGTCGGTAACGGACGAAGGCAGCCGCAATATGCTTTCAAAGCTTCTCAGGGCTGTAAAGACATACGATGAGATTGACGATGAAAACGAATATGAGGCACAGCAGAAATATGACAGCGTATTCACGCTTATTGATCTGTGCAGAGAGCTCGGGATCAGCGAACATATAAAGACAATCAATATGTCAAGCATATATGATATAAAGCTGAGCTATGATAACAAGCTGACGCTTGAACTCGGTGATATGACCGATGCAAAACTTAAATTGACAGTAGCAAAGAATCTTATAGATAAAGGTGAGTTTGACGGCGAAAAGGGTGTGCTTGTTCTTTCACAGCTGAGCGAAAACTCATATAATATGAAAGTTACATTCAGACCAGAATATGACGATACGGGCAGTAAGGACGAAACAAGCAAGGACGATAATACTTCAGGCGGCAGTGATACGTCACAGACTGAATCTGTTCCTGAAACAACGGCGTCACCCGAAACCGAAATGCCGCCGGAAACAGAGGCACCGCCCGAAACAGAACCGGAAACGCTTCCTGAAACCGAATCCGAAACTACTCCTGAGCCTGAGTCGGAACCTGAGCCCGAGCCGGAACCTGAGCCTGAGCCTGAGCCGGAACCCGAGCCTGAGCCGGAACCCGAAACCACACCGGAGACAGAAGCTGAAAACATACCGGAATCTGTTCCGGAAACATCTCCTGATGAATATTATGAATAACCGAGCGTTATAATTCGGCGAAACAGAGGTAAAAACCCAAGATATTGTGGTAAATTATAAGCGCTGCTCAAATTATAATGATATTTTTTAGCAAAACGCTTGCAATTATAAAAAGAATCTGTTAAAATATTATAGTAGACAGTTTTATCTGTAAATTATACGGAGGAATGCAAAAAATGAACTTTGATTTCGATGATGAAGAGTTTGAGCGTGACGTCAAAATAAAAGTTGTCGGCGTTGGCGGCGGCGGCGGAAACGCAGTAGAGAACATGGTCAGAAACAACGTTGAAGGCGTTGATTTTATCATAATAAACACGGATGTAGCAGCCCTTAAGTCTAAGGACGGCAACACAATGGAGCGTGTACAGATAGGCAGAAAGACCACAAAGGGTCGTGGCGCAGGCGGAAAGCCTCCTGTAGCCGCAGAATCTGCAAAGGAAAACAGCGATGACATAGCAGAAGTACTTAAGGGCGCTTCTCTCGTATTCGTAGCCGCAGGTATGGGCGGCGGTACAGGTACCGGTGCGGCTCCTGTAATCGCTCAGATCGCCAAGGATATGGGTATACTTACAGTCGGCGTTGTTACAAAGCCTTTTGATTTTGAAAGAGAATTCAAGATGAACCTTGCATTGCAGGGTATCGCAGAACTGAGAAAGTATGTTGATGCGCTCATCATCGTACCTAATCAGCGTTTGCTTTCAATAAAGGAAAAGAATATTTCTATCAAGGCGGCTTACGCTATGGTAGATAACGTGCTTTATCAGGCAGTCAAGGGCATTTCGGACCTTATCACTCATGACGGTGTTATCAACATCGACTTTGAGGACGTCAGGACAACCCTTGAGGGTGCAGGTGACGCTCATATGGCTATCGGTCACGGTTCAGGCGATACACGCGCAGAAGACGCTGTAGCAGAGGTTGTAAACAGCCCCCTGCTCGAAACATCGATAAAGAATGCAGGAAAGCTTCTTGTTAACCTCACAATGTCTGAGGATACACCTCTTGACGACGTTGAAAAGGTAATGCAGCTCCTTACTCAGTCTGCCGCTCCCGATGTACAGGTTATTCATGGCGTTGACCTTGACAGCTCTCTCAGCGATGAGATGGTAATCACAGTTATCGCTACCTGCTTTAAGGATAGTGCAGGTCATTCTATGGTAACATCCGATGAGGCTGTTGCAAAGACTGTACTTGCGTCTACTCCGACAGAAGATACTGGTTCTGATAATAAGGTTGAGAACTCTCTGACAGAATCTCTTGTTTTTCCCGAAACACCCGCTAACGCAGGTGAAATGTCAGATGACGATCCTTTTTCGGAGCTGTCTGAACTTCTGAACAACAGAGGCAACTGATAATATCGCACAACATATCTGCTCCCGATCTGATGTCGGGAGCTTTTTGTTACTGCTTACGTTGACTGACAGGTGAAAAAAGGTTATAATAAAAGCGTGACATAATAAAAACTGTGAGGTAATAATGGAGTACTTTTACAACCTTTTATTCTATTTTATGATATATTCGTTTGCCGGGTGGTGCGGAGAAGTAGTATTCGCAACAATACGGCACGGAAGATTTGTGAACCGTGGTATGCTCCACGGCGCATACTGCCCGATATACGGCTTCGGGCTGATAATCGTCATCGTATGTCTGACCCCGATAAAGGATTCGTGGCTGTTGCTGTTTGTCGGCTCAGCCGTACTGACCACTGTTCTTGAATTTATCACAGGCTTTGTGCTTGACAAGATATTCGGCAGACGTTGGTGGGACTACAGTAATAAAAAGTTCAACATCGGAGGATATATCTGTCCGCAGTTCACTGTCATATGGGGGCTTGCGTGCCTGCTTATAATGAAGGTGGTACAGCCTGCGATAGCTTTTGCCGTAGGGCTTATCTGGAAGCCTGTCGGCATAGCGGCACTGTGCCTGTTCTATGCGGCAATAATCACCGATGTTATATTGACCTTCCCGGAAGTTAAAAAGCTCAGGAACGAAATCAGGCTTATAGACGAGCTTGAAAAACAGCTAACAGCCGTTTCAGATTCGATCGGTTCGGGACTATCGGATAAGACCTCGCAGGCGGTAGAATTTTCAAAGGAACACGGAATCACCCCGGAAGAAATGCAAAAGAAAGCCGATGAACTCAAAGCAAGGCTTGAAACCGCCTCAGACGGCGCAAAACAGCGCAATGCGGAACGCTTGAGTGAATTAAAGGGCAATGCTTCGGAACGCAGAGAGGAGCTTACAGCACGCATAAACGAGCTTAACGAAAAGCTGTCAGAGCTTAAAGCAAAGCATAAACGTCTTTACAAGGCATTCCCTTCGCTTAAAAACGGCAGAAAAAAGCTGAAAAAAGTAATTTCAAAGAAGAAGTAAATCAAAGAGCCGTCGGTCTTTTCCTGTCCGACGGCTCTTTTCTTATTGCTTGTTTATAAATTTATCTATAATGTATTTCGGTCTTGCCTTTACTTCGGTATAAATCTTTCCGATATATTCACCGACAATGCCAAGCGCCATTATCTGTAGTCCGCTTAAGAACCATATCGAGCACATAAGCGAGCTCCAGCCTGCCTCGGTATTTCCAAGACAAGTCTGCACGATCGTGTATATTATCATTGCTATGCTGACAAGGAAAACTAAAAATCCGACAACCGTTACAAGTCTTATCGGCTTTACCGAGAAACTTGTTATACCGTCAAACGCAAAAGCAAGCATCTTTTTAAGCGGATACTTTGATTCGCCCGCAAAACGCTCACTGCGCTCATAATATACAATATCACTTTTGAAACCTATCTGCTTTACTATACCTCTGAGGAACAGGTTGACTTCTTTAAATTGTGATAAAGCTTCAAGAGCACGCTTTGATATAAGTCTGTAGTCTGCGTGGTTGTCAATTATATCAACGCCGAGCAATCTCATGAATTTGTAGAACATTCCGGCAGTACCACGTTTGAAAACAGTATCCGTCTTTCTCGATGAACGCACGCCGTACACTATGTCACAGCCGTCGTGATATTTGTCTACAAACTGGTCAACCACGTTTATATCATCCTGCAGATCCGCATCCATTGATATGGATATATCCGCAAGATCCTTTGCCGTCATAAGTCCTGCAAGAAGAGCATTCTGGTGTCCCTTGTTGCGTGAGAGTTTCAGTCCTGAGAATAAATCGTCATTGCTGTGGAGTTCTTCAATTATCCCCCAGGTTTTGTCCTTGCTGCCATCGTCCACAAATAAAACACGGCTCTTGTCGGAAATCTTTTTTTCATTTATGAGAGCTGTCATCTTCTCTTTAAGTCGCTTTGAGGTTTCGTGAAGTACAGCTTCTTCGTTGTAACAGGGAACTACAATGTAAAGTATGTCGTTATATTCGGTCATTTTTAAAATTCCTTTCGTATATGTGATCCTGACTGTTACAGTATACCCCATTTTTAACGATTTGTAAAGCGTATAATGTGAAAATATGACGAAAAATCGGTAAATATCGCTGTTTTGAATAGATTTTTACAAAGAAAAGAGGCTATGACACCGAAGTGCCATAGCCATAGGAAAAGGGTGCAGATTATCTTAAAGGGTTAAAACCCCTCTAAGCCGTTTTATAAAACGTATCTCTATAATTATACGTTGAACAGGAGCTCTTCGTATGTGGGGAAGGGCCAGTACTTTTCACCGACGATCGTTTCAAGCTCATCTGCAACAGCACGCAGGCTCTGCATTGTAGCAAATACTTCATCGTGATAGCACTTAGCAGCTTCATAAACGTCTGAGATACCCTGTGCCTTTACAATCACGCTGTCAAGCTCAGCAATCTTAGCGTTGAGGTTTTCAGCGAGAGAATCGATCTTGTTAGCGATAGACTGTTCGAGGTTGTATGCAACGCCTGCGTTCTTCTTTGACAGGAGTACATCGCATACCTGCTTCTCATAAGCCATAACAGCGGGGAGAATCTCCTTTGTAGCCATTTCTGCTGTTGTAAGAGCCTCTATATTGATTGTCTTGCTGTAGTTCTCAAGCAGAATCTCTGTTCTTGAGTGCATTTCAACTTCTGAGAATACCTTATGCTTTGTGAATACCTTGATGTTTTTCTCGTCAAGGAAGTGGGGAAGTGCATCTACCGTGGACTTGAGCTCAGGCAGACCTCTTACCTCTGTAGCTTCCTTTACCCATGCGGCATCGTAACCGTTGCCGTTGAAGATTACTCTGCTGTGCTCCTTTATTGTCTTTACGAGCAACTCCTTAAGAGCTTTCTTGAAGTCGTCAGCCTTTTCAAGCTCATCGGCGAACTGTTCAAGCTCTTCTGCTACAATTGTGTTAAGTACTATGTTAGGACCTGAAATGTTGAGTGAAGAGCCAACACTTCTGAACTCAAACTTATTACCTGTAAATGCGAAAGGCGATGTTCTGTTTCTGTCTGTTGTATCCTTGGGGAACTTGGGCAGTGAGGTTACGCCTATATCAAACTGTGCGTGCTTTGCTTCTACGTTTGTACCTGCAACAAGCGCATTGATTACATCGTTCAGTTCTTCGCCGAGGAAGATTGAGATGATAGCGGGAGGTGCCTCGTTAGCGCCAAGTCTGTGGTCGTTGCCGGCAGTTGCTACTGAAAGTCTGAGCAGATCAGCATATTCGTCAACAGCCTTGATGATAGCTACAAGGAATGTTAAGAACTGTGCGTTCTCCATAGGAGAATCGCCGGGGTTCAGAAGATTCTGACCGTCATCTGTTGAAAGAGCCCAGTTATCGTGCTTACCTGAACCGTTAACGCCTGCGAAAGGCTTTTCGTGCAGCAAGCATACCATATCATGTTCAAGAGCGACCTTCTTCATCATTTCCATCATAAGCTGGTTGTGATCAGCCGCAAGGTTTGCGGATTCAAAGATAGGTGCACATTCGTGCTGTGCGGGAGCAACTTCGTTATGCTTTGTCTTTGAAGAAACGCCGAGAGCCCAGAGGTGCTTGTCGAGATCCTTCATATAGTCGCTTACTCTCTGCTTGATAACGCCGAAGTAGTGATCTTCAAGCTCCTGTCCCTTTACAGGTGCTGCACCGAAAAGTGTTCTGCCTGTGAAGATAAGGTCTTTTCTCTTATCGTATGTCTTCTTGTCAACAAGGAAGTATTCCTGCTCTGCACCGACTGTAGCAACAACGCTCTTTGCTGTGGTGTTGCCGAAAAGTCTTAAAATTCTTAATGCCTGCTTTGATACAGCGTCCATTGACTTAAGAAGAGGCGTCTTCTTATCAAGTGCTTCTCCTGAGTATGAGAAGAACGCTGTGGGTATGTATAATGTGTTATCCTTTATGAATGCATATGATGTGGGATCCCACGCGGTGTAGCCTCTTGCCTCGAATGTTGCACGCAGTCCGCCTGAGGGGAACGATGATGCATCAGGCTCGCCCTTGATTAGCTCCTTGCCTGAGAACTCCATAATAACCGTACCGTCACCAACAGGTGAAATAAAGCTGTCGTGCTTTTCGGCTGTGATACCCGTCATAGGCTGGAACCAGTGAGTGTAATGTGTTGCACCCTTTTCTACTGCCCAGTCCTTCATTGTGCTTGCTACTACTTCGGCAATGGGAAGTGTAAGCTCTGCGTCACCGTGCATTACCTTCATAAGCTCTTTGAATATAGCCTTAGGAAGGCGTGCTTTCATTACCGCCTCGTTGAACACGTCCGAGCCGAACAGCTCCGTTACATCATAAGTTTTCTCTGCCATTTTCCTTTTCCTCCTACTTTCGTTAGATGTTCTTTAAAAAATAAGAAAAGGACGCTTTGATTCCTCAAAACGTCCTCGTTTCTGATTACAGTTAATATAATACACTATGTCGGCTGATTTGTCAATATGTCATTTTGCACAAATTTTGAAAGTTTACCTACATGAAAATTCAAAATTGCATAAAAACCATTGAAAAACCGTTGATTTCTGCAAGTCTCAAAGCTCAATCTTGCCGTAAAGCGTTGCGTTTCTTTCTGTTTCAACCGCCTCCTTAGAGAATTCGCCTGCATCTGACGCAGTATTTTCAACAGCTGTCTGTGAACGCTTGTATTCTCTTTCAAAAGATGTAGAGAAGCCCGTGCTCTGCTTGTATGAGCGGTTCCCGCCGTTACCGTTTCTTCTTCCGCCCTTGCGGTCGTTTCTTCTGTTGTTATCTCTGTGGGGCTGAGAAGCTGAAATAACGACCTTTCTGTAAGGCTCTTCACCGATAGAGTTGCTGTATACGCCTTCGATCTCAGCTACCTTGCTGTGGATTATACGGCGCTCATAAGGATTCATAGGTTCAAGAGTAACACGTCTGCCTTGGCGGAGCACCTTGTTAGCGGTACGCTCTGCAAGCGACTTGAGAGTTTCCTCTCTCTTATCCCTGTAACCGTTGCAATCAACTGTGATACGGCAGTAAGGCTCATCGTGACGGTTGCTTGCAAGAATTGCAAGGTACTGTAAAGAGTCAAGTGTTTCGCCTCTTCTGCCGATTACGATACCGAGCTTTTCGCCTACTATATCAAGAACTGTGATATCATCTTTTTCGATTATGTTTACCTTGAAGTCCTCAACGCCGAGAGCGGTAAGAACCTTTTCAAGATAAGCGGCAGCCATAGCTACCTTTTCGGTGTGATCAGCGTCTTTTGTAACAGAAACTTCAGCGGGAGCATCTGTTGTTACTGTTTCGGATGATGCTGTATCAGTTGTTGCTGTAACGGCTGCAGGAGCTTCATATTCGGCTTCGATCTTGTAATCGCCCTTCTTACCGAAAAGCTTCTTTACAGGCTCTTCTACAACTGTTATCTTTATATCGGCTTCATCAACGCCGAGTTCTTTTATTTCCGAAATTGCAAGCGCCTTGAGTTCGTCAAGCGACTTACCTGTATATATCTTTTTCATAAGTCTGTCCTTTCCGGCGATTCTCAATCGTCGTCTTCTTCGTGGTATTCTTCGCCGTATTTCTCAGCGTCAGCCTTTCTTGCCGCCGCGAGCTTACGTCTGTTGATTTCCTTCTGAGAAAGCGTTTCTGTCTTTGTTACGGTTTTTTCTTCACCGCTCTCGGAATCTGTTACAACAGCTGTAGTTGTAACCTGTCTGTCTTTGAGCTTTCTTTCTTTCATCTTCTGTTCAGCTTCGGCTCTCAGCTTATCGGGACTGTAGAGCTTCTGGAGAACTATTGTCTGAACTATACCGAGTGCATAGTTGATACCCCAGTAGAAACCTACGCCTGCGGGAACACTGAACGAGATCCACAGTGAGAATAAAGGCATGATATAAAGCATTACCTTCATACCCGCACCGCCCGCGTTAGCCATCTCGGGATTGTTCTTTTTGCTGATGTACTGTGAAAGTACAGTCTGAACAAGTGAAAGAACGAATGCAAATATCGGTATGATTATCAGCGGTTCAAAAGCGAGCTTAGGTGTAGAACCGAAGTTCAGACCGCAGAACATCATATTGTGTGAAAGAGAATCAAGTCTTGTCTTGACATCATCAGAGAGCATTGAGCTTTCCTTGAATGTGTCAGGATACTGCTCGTAAACCTGTAAAGCAAGCAGTTCTTTCTGCATACCCTTGTACTTGCCTGCAACAGCCGCAAGTCTGTTCTTTGTTTCAGCTGTAAGTTTTGACTTATCACCTGTTAAATCACTGTACTGCTCGGCAGAGAATGAACCGTAGGTTTCTCTGTCTGCCGTGCTGATTGTTTTAGGATCCTTATCGGCGTAATTGTTCTTGAAATTCTCGTCATCCTTAAACTCGTGCGTTAGCTGAGCACCGTCGTTGGATTCTGAAATGAAAATTGCATCCTTATCGCCGTTCTTGTACTTTAAAATAAGCTCGGCATCCTGCTTGTTGTATTCGTTAAGGAAAATTTTCGCATACTCTGTTTCTTCTGCAACTGTGATGGTGCTTGATATATCTGTCGAGCTTAAATGCTCCATGTGTGTCATGGGCTTATATACAACGTCGATGACACCGAACAGTATTATCATTGTCAGAACAAGAGGTCCGCAACCGCCGGCAGGGTTATAGCCCTGTGCTTGCAGCTTCTGCATTTCTTCTGCCTGTTTTTCACGGTTGTTGCGGTATTTCTGCTGTATTTCCTTTACCTTGGGAGCAAACAGCTGAGAAAACGCCATATTCTTCTGCTGCTTTATCTGAAGCGGCAGCATTGCTATTTTGACTATAATAGTAAATATCAGTATCGCCCAACCGAAATTCTGTAAAAGAAGATAAATAGGCCACATAATGTAGCCGAGAGGCGTACCGATTATGGTGTATAAGAAATCTATGGAAATCACCCTCCGTTAGTAGTGCCGATATTACGGCTTGGTCCTTTTGAAAAAATAAAATTGTTCGGGTACATAGTCATAGCCGCCCTCAGAAAAAGGGTTGCATCTGATAATTCTCCGTATAGCCAAATAGCTGCCCTTTACCGCACCGAAGCGGCGGAGTGCGATCATCGCATATTCCGAACAGCTCGGAGTAAAGCGGCAACAACGAGGCAGCCATTTTGACAAAGTCATTCTGTATATCTTTACGAAAAATAAAAGTACATATTTCATTTTATTTTTGTATTTTGTCCGGTTGATTATTCGCCGGTGTGGCATATCTTTTCAGCAGTTGTCTTTCCATCCGAAGATATACCTCTGTCGATTTCATCGCAGGAGTTTTTGCTCTTGCAACGAAAATAAAGTCGTATCTTTTTTGTGTCTTTTCACGAAGCAGGGGTTCAATAAGGCGGAACGCTTCTCTTATGACTCTCCTGGCACGACTGCGTTTTACGGCATTGCCGACCTTCTTGCCTGTAACGATTCCTATGCGGTTTACCCGCCTCTTGCTTTCCCTTGCGTAGCATACGAATGCATCGGTAACAATACTGTCACCTTTTTTGAACAGGAATCTGAATTCCTTGTCCTTTTTTATGCAGACGTATTTCTTTGCATACTCATTCATTGACAGAATCAGTAGCTTAAGTGCTTTCTGCCCTTTGCACGTCTTCTTGCGAGAACCTTACGTCCGTTTCTTGTAGACATTCTTTTTCTGAATCCGTGTTCTTTCTGTCTCTGGAGCTTCTTAGGCTGGTATGTTCTTTTCATTTCTTTCTTCCTCCTGTTATTACTCGGCACCGATGTGTGCCTGTCTTGCGCCTATGCAATTAAATATTATACCTTAATCGGTTGCCGATGTCAAGACATATTTGCAAATTTGTCGCATTTGCATCTTTCAGGAACAGTTTAATACTATATTATAAACACGGTGTTAATTAAAATGTATTGACCGTTGTAGAAAAAATCCGTTTTGTCCCGTTTTTTGATTTATTATTGCAATGCAGAAAACAAACGAGCAGTTATCATAAACAAAACCGGGCACCGAAAAACGATGCCCGATATTGCGTTATAACGATATCTCGGCGGTACTGCCGCCGTTAGTCTGTTTTTTGATCACTATCTGTTTATCAATGCGTTCTTTGAGCTCTGAAACGTGGGAGATTATACCTATCAGCCTGTTTCCGTCTGCCAGTGACATAAGAGTGTCTATCGCCTTTCTCAGCGATTCTTCATCGAGCGACCCGAAGCCTTCATCTACAAACATTGTATCAAGCTTTACACCGCCGGCGCTTGACTGTATCTCGTCCGACAGACCGAGTGCAAGCGACAGTGACGCTTTGAACGATTCGCCGCCTGAGAGCGTTCTGACATCACGTTCTGTACCGTTATAGTGGTCGACAATATCAAGGTCAAGACCGCTTTTTGATTTTTTTTCGCCTTCTTCACGCCGTTTCAGTTCATACTGTCCGTTTGACATATTCATAAGTCTTGTGTTCGCTTTTGCTATTATACGGTCGAAATATGCCGCCAGAATATACGTTTCAAGGCTTATTTTTTCTTTACCGGTTATATCGCCGCTGGCTGTATTGCATAGCGATGATTTTACTTCCAGTTCATGGCTGTTCTTTTCAATATCGGAAGACAGCGATTCTATATCGGAAATAATTTTTTCGTTATTCTCTCTGCGGGATTTCAGAATATGAATTTTATCTTCGCATTCTTTTTTCTTTTCCGTAAGGCTATTCCGGTTTGAAATAAGCTCCGATACGTCTTCCTTTGCGATTTTGTTCAGACGGTCTGTAAGCTGTTCGATATTTTGTGTAAGCGACTTTACATTTGTATCATATTCGTGGAATCGCTTGTCATTTTCCTCTGTTTTCTGCTTTATAGCCATAATGTAGTTTTCGAGGTCTTTTATTTCATTTTGCGCATCATTTTTTCCCGCAAACTCAAGCTTTTCTTTTTCTTTTTGATATTGCCCGTTTTTTTCGTTGTATGAAGCAGCGTCCTCCGCAACCTGTTTTTCAGTTTCATTCAGTTTGACGGTAAGTATGTCGATGTTGCTTTCTTTGTCTGGTATAAGTTTTTCAAGCTCGGTTTTGCGGCGAATGTTTCGCTCTTCATCCTGAATTTCTTTTTCAAGAGCTTTTATCTTTGCAAAGTTTGTTTCATATTCCGTGTTGATGCGGCTTTCTGTATCGGATATATTTATTTCTTCTGATACTGCTTCATTCAACAGTGTTGCCACAGTCCGGCGAATGATTTTTTCTTTTTCACGGCAGGATGACTTTTCTTCGGAACATTCTTTGCTTTTGTCTGTGGCCGCTTTTTCTGCTATTTGCGCTTTTTTATCTGCCGCTTCAAGTTCGTCTTTTGACGGGGCGCTGCAAGAGATTTCGGCAGGACAGGGATGAGATAACGAGCCGCATACCGGACAAGGTTTTCCGTCCTCAAGAGTTTTTGCGATTATTCCCGCCTGTTCATCAAGAAAGGCTTTATTCATCATATTATAGCGTTTTCTCAGTTCTTCGCTTTCAGCCGAAAGCTTCTGATAATCGTTTTGCAGAACGGTTAGATGCTCTTGTGAATAATTATATTCTTTTATTTTTCCGAGCAGATCTTTGAGGTTGTCTTTACATTGCGACGCTTTTTCCTTTTCATTTTCAAGTTTCTGCTTGTTTTCACCCGCATTTTCAAGCGATTTCATTTCTGCATGGAGTTTTTCGAGTTCGATTTTGCAACTGCTTTTATTATTTGTCAGTTCTTCGGAACGCTGTTTTTCGTTTTTCATTTTTTCCGAAAGCTGTTGAATATCAGCAAACAGCTTATCAAGTTCATCGTATTTTGCAAGCTGTTCGGTAATCAGGGTGACTTTTTTCTTCTTTTCTTCGGTGATTATGGAATATCCCGAGAGTTCGTTGCGGATTGTTATAGCTTTTTCAAGCTCCGATTTATTTGCTGCAAGTTCAGAAGTACAGTGGTTTATATCTTGTAATAAACCCTCACGTTCGTTCTGTTTTGTGAGTGTGACTGTTATATTGCTCAGTTCGTTTTCGATTTCGATTTTTTTTCGTTCGCAGTCTGCAATTTCTTTTGCGTCACGCTCTGAGAGTTTTCTTATAAGTGTGATAAATTCTTCGTTTGCTATGTTTGCGGAAATTGCCTCGTTTATGGCAACGCACAGCTCATCGTCGCCATGTGCGGTTATATGTTTCAGATTAACTTCGAGACGTTCTGTAAGCGTTCTTCTTTCTTCTTCAAGTTGAACTTTATCCAGCTTCATTCTTTCAAGAAGACGTTGGTAGTTTCCTGTTGAAAAAAGCTTTCTGAGTATTTCCTGCCGCTCGTTTGTAGGCGCAAGAAGAAGTTTCAGAAAATCGCCTTGTGCGATCATGGCAATCTGTACAAACTGGTCATAATCAATGCCGATTATATTTTTTATGGTTTCATCGGCTTCTTTTGTGATTATTCTTCCGTCCGGCATTTTCAATGTTACGCTTTTCGCCTGCTTTGTCAATCCTTCGCCACGGGTCTTAGGACGTTCGTATTCGGGATTTCTTTTTATGGCATAATCTTTTCCGTTATATGAAAACAGAAATTCCACTTCAGTCTGAGTTTCTGCTTTTGCGTATTCTGAACGCATCATTTTGGGCGTTCTGTTAGCGCCGCTCGTTTTGCCGTAGAGCGCATAGGTGATAGCGTCGAAGATAGTGGTTTTTCCTGCGCCTGTATCACCCGTTATAAGGTACAGACCTTTGTTTCCGAGTTTGTCAAGCTCAAGAACGGTTTTGTCGGCATAAGGTCCGAACGCCGATAAGGTAAGTCTTTTTGGCAGCATCAGTTTTCCTCCCAGATCTCTTCTATCAGTTTTTTGACATACGCTTTCTGTTCTTCACTCATTTCGTCGTTGTTTCTCAGTTTGTAAAATTCAGCGAAAAGTTCAATAGGCGTTTTTTGTTCAATGTTGTTCACAGCCGACACAGTATTGTCTGTTCTTGTGCGGAGATTATCATAATCAAGCTTCATCAGATTATGATATATTGCTCTCAATTTCCCTGCCGCATCCGGAATGTCCTGCTCGTCCGTCAGTGTGATGTGCAGATAATCCTCCTGAAATGTTGTGCCGAAGTAATAATCCATCCTTGTTATTTCAGAATATTTACCCTTGATTTCTTTCATGTCACGGAGCGGTACAAGTTCTGCGGTGCGGTAAGTCGTATCTCCTTTTTCGGACATTTCGACTATTGTTACCGATTTTTTGTTTTGAGCTTCGGAAAACGAATATTTCAGCGGAGTACCGCAGTATCTTACAGTGCTTTTTCCGCAGTTCTGCGGGGCGTGAAGGTGTCCAAGCGCAACATAATCGAATTTGTCAAATAACGATACGTCAACGTTATCCGTACCGCCTACCGACAGCTCTTCCGATTCTGTCCGTACAGCCCCGGTAACAAACTGATGCGTAATAAGTATATTACGTTTATCCGTATCAATATTCATTTCTTTTACTGCACGGGAAACTGCGTCGTTATATGTTACTATTTTATCGTCATCGAATATGTGCCGTACATGAACAGGCTTGAGAAAAGGCAGCATATAAATATTTACCTCTCCGTAATCGTCCTGCACAGATATGGGTTGAACCTCACCGTTATAAACCGGCGACATATATATTCCGCTGCCGTCCATTATTTTTGAGCCGAACGCTATTCTTTCGGGGGAATCATGGTTACCGCTTATGCAGAAAACTTTTATCTTGCGGCTGCACAGTTCGCTCAGAAAATTGTCAAACAGCGTGACGGCTTCTGCCGGAGGTACGGATTTATCATAGATATCTCCTGCTATTATTACGCCGTCGGGCTTTTCGCTGTCGATAATTCCGATTATCTGACGGAGAATGTATTCCTGATCTTCTGTCATTGAATATTCGTATACTCGTTTTCCGAGATGCAGGTCGGATAAGTGAATCAGTTTCATAAATTGATCTCCCTTCATATTACATATCATTACTTTTATAATTGTAACATTTTTGATAGGCTTACGCAAGTTTTATAGATATATGTGTACGTTTTTTGGTACATATTCGCTATAGTAGAGCGTTTGTGCATATGCTGTGCATTATTTTACCCTACATTACCGAGAACGTCCATATTTTTAACCGCGCCTATGACAGCATCTGCACGGATAAGCTAAAAGCTATTTATTTACAACGATTTCATTGCTCTTGTCGGAAGCATGACAGATAACTGTGAAGCGACAAACGGCATAATCAAGCCGGAAACCGGTACACGTTTTGCTTATCGGCGGTATATAAAAATGACCCCCGTTATTTAAAACGTAGGTCATTTCTGCTTGATTCAGTCGATATCAGTCAGCTTTAAGGGTTTACCGTGAAATTGCAACCGGGCATTTACAGCTGATGCATCGTTGCTGTTTACAAGCTTTTTTATATATCGTACAAGGAGCATGGCGCTTTGATATACACTTATTCGCATGGCACAGGGCTGTTTCATAATCAGTAAAATAACCCGTGAACATTATAAATTCATCTTCTTCAAAAACATATATAAATTGACCTGAAAAATTGTCTTTGATGCGTTCAAGCTTTTTGCTTTCATAGTCCAATCTCTGTCCTATCTGCTTTTTCAGAAGGTCGTCATTTGTACTGTCGCAAAGCTTCTTTAATTCCGACAGCTTTTCACTATAGAAAAGCATAAGCGTATCGGCGTTCCATAGCGCATAGTCGTTTTATTTAAATTGCTTAGCTGATAGCCGTATTTACTGAGTTGATCTCTTATGTAACGGCTCGGTACCAGTCTTTCTGTCAGTTCCATTAAATTCACCTCATCTTAGATACATAGGTTCGCCGTTTACAGCAACCGATTCAGTGATGATTCCTTTTCTGACCGCTTCGTCAAGACCTTGCATGAGTTCTTCGTCCGAGAATTGCGTTAACTCGTTCTTGATTTCTGTCAAGGAAAAAAACTCGCCGCCTTCGCGGAAGAACTTCTCAAAGAGAGCTATCTCTACTCTTGTAAATTCAAATTCATCATCTTCATCCTCGAAATACTCAGTGAAGAGTTCTATGGCTTCTTCTTTATACATAGTAGTTAACCTCCATTTAAAATAGAATGATTATGATATGCTACATGCATAACACTTTAACTGAATTATAGCACAATAGCGTTCAAACGTCAAGCGAAATTTTTATGAATAGCATAAAAATATTATTAATTGACATAAACCAAAAAAAACGTTATAATTAGAATAAAATCAGCGTCGGAACAAGAGAGGGATATTGTTATGACAACGTATATGTTTAAATCATTTCCTGCAAATCGCAGTTGTAATATTAATCTGGCTGAGATAGAAAAGCAATACCATATTTTCAGCACTGCGGTCGATAAGTGCAATGCAGGTATCACATTCAGAAAAGACGGTAAGAAATTCAGTGTTTACGCAATCAACGAATCCAGCGTAACGCTTGTCCTGACATCGGAAACGGAGCTTTCTTCGCCCGCAAGAACTATGTCCGCTTTCAGCAGGGAACTGCTCAGACTGAACACAGAACTCAAAAAAGAGAAAAATGAAGAGAAGATAATTGACGATATGGTTTACAACCATTCTCTTTTCAGAACCGAAATGATAGATAAGAACGCGGCTCCGGTGCTTACAATCGATAACATCAGCTCAACCGATCTGGTAAAAGCCATTGTAGACCTGCTGTTTTCTTCCGATACAAGCTACAGCACGAATCAGAAGAAAGAAACTATTGACGAGCTAAAGAAAATCATGCTCCCGTATATAAAATAAGCAAGGTAATTATATAACACGCCACGGTTTCAGTGCCGTGGTTTTTTGTTGCGGTCTGCTGAAAAGACAATTATCTTTGCCGGAAATATGCCATCAAATGTTATTTGTTTTGCAGATATTCGCTGTGCATTGTGTCGTTGCACGATGCGCCGATTAACGATGATCACAGTTGCAAAATTGCAAAGCCTTCAGACCGTAAAAAAGAGAATAGGGACAATAAATCAGAAGCTAAATTTATAAGCAGGCTGTTTGTGCAAACTGAAATCCCCGCGCAGTGTTTTCTGTGCGGGGATTTCTTGGTTATCCGTTATATTTTTGTTTATTCTTGTCTGAAAGTAAAGCGGCTTACAAGCTTCTGAAGAGTCTGAGCCTGGGCTGAAAGTTCTTCTGAAGCGGCAGCACTTTCTTCAGCTGTAGCTGAGTTTGTCTGTACAACATTTGAAATCTGTTCTACGCCTATATTGACCTGCTTTACCATATCCGTCTGTTCAAGGCTTGCACCTGCAATCTTGTTTACTATATCGCTGACACCGCCCGATCTTGCTTCAACCTCTGATACAGCCTGAGCGGTTTCATTTGTGATATTGTTACCGTTTTCAACAGCGGCAATTGCGCGTTCGATAAGAACAGTCGTATCATGAGCCGCATCGGCAGATTTACCTGCAAGGTTTCTTACTTCGTCGGCAACTACGGCAAATCCCTTGCCGGCTTCACCTACTCTTGCGGCTTCAACTGCGGCGTTGAGTGCAAGAATATTTGTCTGGAACGCAATATCCTCGATAGTCTGGATAATCTTGCCTATCTCTGCCGAAGCATCGCTGATATCCTGCATAGCACTTGTAAGGCTGTTCATCTTTTCGTTTGCCGCACCTATATACTCGGCTGTTTCGTCAACAAGCTGTCTGCCTTTCTGGCAATCTTCCGTTGTAGCCTCAATATGAGCATTGATATTGTGGATAGTAGCGGCAAGCTCTTCTACAGATGCCGCCTGTTCGGTAGCACCCTGAGCGAGTGACTGAGCGCCTGCAGATACCTGCTGTGAACCGCTTGATACCTGATCGCCTGCGATGCTTATCTGACTTAAAGTATCATTGAGCTTTCTGTTGATATCTCTTACAGATTCAATAAGTACCTTGTAATCGCCACGGTATGTATTATCGGCATCTTTACTGTGCACATCGAAGTTGCCACGAGCCATATTGCTCAGGATATTGCCGATATCGCTGATCATAGCATTTTGTTCATTTACTACCTTTGCGGCAGACTTTGCGAGTATCTTGACTTCATCGTGTGATTTAACCATAGGTACAGGGCTTGTAAGATCGCCCTCAGAGAGCTTTTCAATACGATCTGCACAAAGTTTTATAGGCTTGCCTATCTTTCGGCTGATAACGCCTGCGATAATACCGCCGAATATAGCAGATGCGGCACAGATTATTGCAAGTATAATAAAACCTTTAAAGCAGTGAATCATATAGTCGTCACTGTGCGCTGTTACGGCAATAGACCAACCGTTTGTGTTTGGTATGGGGGCATAGCCGATATATTTGGTCATACCATCTGATGTGTATTGTGTAAAGCCTTTTTCACCTGCCTCCATTTTTTCGTGCGCCTGTGCAAGTGCTGTATAGCTTGCGTCTTCTTCAGCAATTTTCTGTATGTTCTCGCCGTCCTTTACAAGCTGCATATCAAAGTCGGCAATGGTATTACCGTTTTTATCTATGATATATGCCGCACCGTTTTCGTTGATCTTCAGTGTGCGAACTATATCATTGAGAAATTCTTCATCGGGAACGAAGTATATACAACCGACAACTTTAGTGTTCAGCTCGCCGTTATTCCAGATAGGAGCGGCTACGATAACGCTGAGTTTACCGTTGGATCTGCCGATGATAGGCTCTGTGATAGTAGTCTTGCCCTCCATAGCGGCTTTGTAGTAAGCGCGGTCGGCATATTCAACACCGTTGGAGCCATGACCTTCAAAGTCGATTGACGCACCTCTGTTAAGTCCGAAGTTTGCCACTATTGCATCGACTTCTCTTTGTTTCTGCGTATTTGTATAAATTACCGATGACAGTTTGGGGTTGCAGCCCGCCTGTATAGCAACATTCTGTATTGCCTTGAGTTCCCATGAAACTCTGTCGGCCGCAACTATAGCCGTTTCTGTGAGCGTCTGCTCAGTGAGTGATTTTGTAGTGGTATAGATGATAGCCACCGATGCAATCGTCGCTACCAGAAGTGAAATGACCACCAGCAAAACCGTAAACAGTGTCATTTTCTTGCTTATGGATTTCATAAATGAACCTCGATTCTGCACCCGCTTCGTAGGATACATATTTATAGTAATATTAATTATATCACTATCGAACAAAAAAGGCAATATAACAGACGCTTTTTCGTCATTTGTTACAAAAACACCGTCTCTTTTTTCATCTGTCGCCTAAGTTGCTCGATATTGTATAAAAAAATTTTATATTTTTAAAGAAAACTATGGACAGTTGCGTCTGCCGGCGTGTATTATGTATGAAGATGTACATTTTCGACCGGAAAAAGAAACGGGGGAAGGGTTTATGTCGGATTATTCTTCTGAAAACATAAGAGAAATATACGAGCGGCATTTTGTGACTGTGTACAGGGTGTGTTTCATGTACCTCAGAAATGTTCACGATACAGAGGACGCAGTACATAATACTTTTATGAAACTTATCGAAAAGCAAAAACACTTTGAAAGCACCGAGCATGAAAAGGCGTGGCTTATAAGGGTTTGTTCAAATGTCTGCAAGAATATGCTCAGGACGATAAACAAGCGTACAAAGCTGAACGGACATAATAAAGGTTTTGACGACACACCTGTTATAAGCGATGTGATGGTCGAACTGTCAAAGCTCCCAGATGAACTTAAGATACCTGTGTATCTGTTCTATTGCGACGGCTATAACAGCAACGAAATCGGCAGTATGCTTCATATCAGCGCATCGGCGGTGCGTTCACGGCTGCAGAAAGCGAGAGAGCAGTTAAAAGAGCATTTAAGCTCGGAAAGGAGTATAGTATGAGCATCAGAAACGAATTTGAGAAAATCGATCCTACGGAAAAGCAGAAAAAAGATATTTTCAGACGTATAGAAGAAAGCAGTAAGGTAAAGACGGATTTCAGACATCAGGTTATTCGTTATACATCGATAGCGGCTGCGGCAGTATTGGTTGTCGGAACGGCGGCAGTCGGCGTACACTTTGTAACAAAGGGCAACGGTATTGATTACACTGTCAGTGGCAGTTCATCGGGTGCTGTCAGCACTGACGATACTTCCGCAAGCAGAGTGAATGACAACAAATCCGATGTTTCGGACGTGGGAAGCAAGGCGGACGGAAATACATCACACGCCGACAACAGTTCCGCAAACGATAATAATACGATATATCCCGATATAAATACCTTAAAAGCGCAGGTGCGTAACGACAGGGAATTCTGGGCGGAAATAGGCAAGCAATACGGACCGTATCATTATGAGTATAGCACGGTAAAGTTTGATTTTATAAACGGTTTTGACGATTTTAAATTATGTACCGATGAAGCGATAGGTAACGAAATTATCGACAGGGTTCAAAGACAGTGGTTGTTTGATAATATCGTGGATTTCGGTTCGGGATATTATGCGATTAAGGGCGCAAAGGATCTTTCAACATCGGAAGATATAGAGAAATTCACGCGGGAAAATCTGATAAACGGTGAATATTTCGAGGCTGATCCGGAATTTTTCGGTTTTTCGGATATGAAAGGCTTTTATGATGCGGCAAGCGAACTGTACACAGGCTTTGATTATGATGATTTCAAGTCTTTTATACCGTATTATTATGCGGAAGTTGACGGCAAACTCTGTATATCGAAAGATCATGGGCTCGGTGAAAAAGGTAAACCTCCTCACAGTGTTGAACTCGGTCAGTATCTGCTTATATATGATAATGTTGATCCGAGTGTGATATATTGCTTTGTCGCTGTTCCGGAGATGATTGATTCGGTAAGCTACAGTTTTTCGCTTGACTATTACGTTTTCATCAATACCGAAAACGGACTGAGATGCAGTGTGACAAAAGAAAGACCGATAACGACCTGCGGACTGGTTACAGATGAGCTTGAACCTTATGTTGCAATGTCATCGGAGCGGCTTGACAAGAAAATGTATTTAGAAAAAAACGATGATTTCAACGCTCTTTATTGTGATGAACAGACATACAACGAAATTACAAACACAGAACTGAGCGATGAGGAGTACCGTGAAATTATATCAACTCTTGACGAAAACAACATATTCTGTACCGATGATACAATAAACAGCAAACTTGAGAGATTGTTTGAAGAAAACAGGGCATATTTTGACGATCGAATGCATCAATATCTTCCGAAAGTGTACGGAATGTATGATATGAATGAGCTGACGCTCAATGTTGCGGCTGTACAGATAAATTTGCTTGATTGCTATCCACAACAATATCAGTTGGTGTTAAGGCTTTTTAAGGTTGAAAAGACTGATAACGGTTACAGTTTTATTCAAGAATAACCGGATAGAAATACGAAAGGCAGAGCTGCGGCTCTGCCTTTCGGTATATGGTTTTACTTTTTTCTTTTTCTGCAATTGTTGCAGCCCTTACACGCCGAACAGTCGCCGGAGCAACCGCCGTTTCTTATAATATGTATGATCACAAGCACGAGAGCGATTACTATCAGCGCAAGCAGAATAATGCTCGGTATATTCATCTCATCCATAATTTTACCTTATGCAATGCCGAAAATCATTCCGACACAGCGGACAAGGAACGCCATTACCCAGGCAATACCACACTGTATAAGTACTGTTGCGATGGCAGAACGTACACTTCCGAGTTCACGCTTTACCGTTGCTATAGCGGCAACACACGGGGTGTACAGCAGAGTAAATACGAGGAACACAATAGCCGTAAACGGTGTGAAAAGCGTCTGTATCTGAGAAACATCTCCGCCGAGCAGAAGAGTAAGGGTGGAAACAACGCTTTCCTTTGCGGTAAGGCCTGTGATGAGTGCAGTAGACGCTCTCCAGTCGCCGAATCCGAGCGGTGCGAATATCGGGGCGAACAGACTTCCGAGCATTGCAAGCAGGCTGTTTTCGGTGCTGTCAGCAACATTGAGTCTGATGTCAAACGTTTGTAAAAACCATATAACGATAGAGGCGGCAAAGATCACGGTAAACGCTTTTTGTATAAAGTCCTTTGCTTTTTCCCATATCAGCTGACAGACGCTTTTTGCTCCGGGCAGACGATAGTTTGGCAGTTCCATTACAAACGGTACGGGTTCACCGTGAAATACGGTTACTTTGAGTATAAGCGAATAGAGAATACCGCAGATTATTCCGAACAGATACAGTCCTACAAGTACAAGCCAGCGGTACTGCGGTTCAAAGAACGCACCCGCAATGGTTGTATATATGAGTATCTTTGCGGAACAGCTCATGAACGGGGTGAGAAGTATTGTCATTTTGCGGTCACGCTCACTTGAGAGCGTTCTTGTTGCCATTATCGCAGGTACGGAACAGCCGAATCCCATCAGCATAGGAACAAAGCTTCTGCCCGAAAGACCGAGCTTTCTGAGCGGCCTGTCCATTACAAACGCAACTCGTGCCATATAGCCCGTATCTTCAAGAATAGACAGAAAGAAGAACAGCGTTACTATAGTAGGCAGGAAGCTCAGTACACTGCCGACGCCGGCACATATTCCGTCCACTACAAGCGAGTGTACAACGGGATTTATTTCAAGATAGGTAAGCCCGCTGTCGATAAGCCCGGTAAGATAATCTATGCCTATCTGCATAAGGTCTGACAGCGCTGCGCCTATAACAGAGAAAGTCAGGAAGAAAACCAGAGCGATTATGCCTAAAAAGCAGGGGACAGCGGTATATTTGCCTGTCAGCAGGCGGTCTATTGCCATACTGCGTTTATGCTCCCGGCTTTCGTGCGGACGTACTACTGTTTCACGGCACAGCTTTTCAAGGAACGTGAAACGCATATTTGCAAGTGCCGCCTCTCTGTCCATGCCCGTTTCCTGTTGCATTATGGAAACAAGGTGGTCGAAAGCGTCATGCTTTTCTTCCGGGATCGTGATTTTTTCCTTTATCAGCTCATCGTTTTCAACAAGTTTTGTTGTGGCAAATCTAACTGGAAGTCCTGCCGCCTTGATTTCGGGTTCAAGAAGCGTTGCCGCAGAATGAATACAGCGGTGTACTGCGGCGATAGGATCGTCAGGGACATCACTGTCAGCGCAGAAGTCCATGCGGGCAGGCTTTTCACCATACCTTGCGATATGTATTGCATGGTCGATAAGCTCATCGATACCCTCATTCTTAACCGCCGATATCGGCACTACTGGTATACCGAGTATACGTTCAAGGTCGTTTACATGGACAGAACCGCCGTTTGCTTTTACCTCGTCCATCATGTTGAGAGCAAGTACCATAGGAATACCGAGTTCCATCAGCTGCATGGTAAGATAAAGGTTACGTTCGATATTCGATGCGTCAACTATATTGATAATACCGCTGAGATTATTGTTAAGAAGAAAGTCACGGGTCACTATCTCTTCGCTCGAATACGGTGACAGGGAATATATACCGGGAAGATCCGTAACTGTCGCCTCGGGGTGATTTCTGATAGTTCCGTCCTTGCGGTCGACTGTTACTCCGGGAAAGTTGCCGACGTGCTGGTTTGAGCCTGTAAGCTGATTGAACAAAGTTGTCTTACCGCAGTTCTGATTTCCCGCAAGAGCAAAAGTAAGCGGTGCGCCCTTTGCAAGCACAACTCCGTGTTTCAGTTTCAGCTTTTCGTACTGGGCGAGCTCACCGACACCGGGGTGCGGAGTGTCGCTGCGTCTTGTGCCTGCGGCTTTATGCGTGTTATCTTTTTTATGTACATTCTTTACTGTTACCTTGCGTGCTTCCTCAAGTCGTAGCGTAAGCTCATAACCACGCACCTCAAACTGCACCGGGTCGCCCATAGGCGCAACCTTCTGCAAGGTTATTTCAGCATCGGGTGTAAGCCCCATATCAAGCAGATGATGCCGTAAAGCACCGGTGCCTCCGACCGTTTCAATATAGGCGCTTTCTCCCGGTTTTAATTCGTCCATTGTCATTGTGACAAGTCCTCCGTGACAGAAATTATATGTTAATGTATCTGCATATTGCATTTTCTTAAAAAATAACATATTATGTCGAAAAATGCGGTTTTGCAGGCTTAAATATGACCTGTCGCAAAAACGGCAGGTATTTAAAATCTTCAAGGCAATGTTGATGTCGTAAGATGTAAAAATAATACAGCTGTTAGATATAGCTAATCATTTGATATAAGTATAGCACGGCAGGAAAGTGTAGTCAAGGAAAAAATGGTTATTCTATACTAACCAAATGGCTTCACTGTGCGGAATTTCGGCTGTAGGTAAAAGAAAAAGCCCCGATTTGCGAACAAATCGGGGCTTTGACAGTCGAATCTGCTAATACTGCATTGACTGATTTCAGCTCGTTTACGGAGGTGATAAAAGCCGTTTTTCACTGAAATAAATTCGGTAATTGTGATTATTCGTATTAAATTCAGTCGTTTCTTGAACATTTTTCCGCATCAATGGCAAGAACAAGCATCAATACATACAATGCGTCCTGTGGGTCTTGCACGTCAAGCACATAGGTGTCTGTCCAGTTCCAGATTTCTTTGGATACACAAGCTATGTAACGACCGGTACAGTCACGGATGTTATAATCCCACTCAAGCCAGTCGCCGTCTATATTCCAGCCGTTATAATCGATATTGAATCTGGGTCTTATGAATGTAAACTCTTTGCTGATGCAGCCGACATAACGAGAGTCGACATACATCTCAAACTTCGGAAGCCAGGTAAGCACCTTTTCCTTAATATATCCGACCTCTTTTCCGCAGGAGTTATAAATACGGAGCAGGTGTCCCCATGCAAGCTCACCTTTTACAACGAACGCAGTATTTCCGGCTTCGTCATAAATGTCGTAGCTGTCAAACCACGAGAATAATCTTTGCTTGAATAAAAGTTTCATTTATTACTTTCTCCTTGATGCGTGAAAATACATATTATCTGCCATTAAATCGTTAGCCGGAATAATTCCGGTTATCAAGTTCAGTATAGCATACCGGGATTTAAAAGTCAAAAGTATTATATTATAATTACGGCGGTGTCAGGGCAGTGCTGTCAGGTACGGAAAATGTGGGATAATTTTTATGCGTTTTGTACTACCGTACATAAAAAATTCCACACCCATATATATGAGCGTGGAAAAAATGGTGGAGCCGAGGAGAATCGAACTCCTGTCCGAAAACCGATCCGCCAACCTTTCTACACGCTTAGTGAAGTCTTTTGAAATTCCCTTTCTCCTCTCCGACTCACAGGATAGAAGTCCGGTAGTCCTTTGATGTGTTGACGGTTACAGGACTCTCACCGAAAACATTGGCTGTTAGTCGACGCCCTTTATAGAGCCACAGCGCTCTCTACAAGGACGGTAGCGCACTTAGGCAGCTACTAATTCAGATCTATTGTCTGCGTTTAATTTTAAAAATGCCCCGTTTAAAGAGATAAGGCAATCTCTGCGTGCTTAGCCGGGTTCACAATCCCCGTCGAAACCTTTACGGCCCCGTTTGTTTGGATAATTATTGTAGCACAAAGAGCGGTGTTTGTCAAGCGGGAAATGTCGGTTTATCGGTTGATTACCCGTCAATCGAAAAATAAAGTAATTTATCAAGTAAGCCGGAATATTCGATTGTGAAAATGTGCTCGTCATCAAGTTCTTGTTCTGTGTAAATCAGTTGGTCGATATCAAGGTCAATTGTCGGTTTTCCAAGCCCGGAAGAAAGTTCGTCTTCACTGATATCCGGAAAGATATCTTTGATTTCTTTACTTATAAAAGCTAGGATATGTTTGAAATTTTTTTGATACGCCTCAGAAAGCTTCTGAGCTTTTTTTTCTGAATCTGTTTCGGGATTTTCGCAACAGAATGTTATCCCTGAGATTTCACATCTGTAATCCTGTGTGTTACTGTTGAAAATAAACATTTTAAATCACTCCTGCTTCTTTTAGTTTGAATAGATTTTTAAACAAATCTTTTTTCACTTTGGCAAATGTTGTGCGGTCTATTTCCGATGCACCTTCTTGGTAATGAAGGATTTTATTATGTCCGTCAGACATATGTTCGGATTTTGTAAGCAATGCAAATGAGCTGTCGTTTTTCTGACCTATATGATGTACCTCGTACGGATTGCCGCTTGAATCGAGAATGCTGTATCCTTTTTCCGCACGTTCGAGATTTGTAAGACCTTTTGCGTCTTTTAAATTCCAGTTAATATCCTTCGGAACAAGTACATTTCGCCCGCCGATTTTTACAACTGTGCGATTTCCGGAATTAAGTATATTATATTCTTCTTTGCTGTGTATAGATTTTATCAGGTTGATAGGCCACTTGCTTTCTTTTTGTATCTGGGCCGCTTCATTCATTGTAAGCCCGTTTAAAGTAGCACCTTTAAGTTCTGAAGCTTTGCCAGCACCTCCGGAAACCGCGCCAATTATAGCGCCCCACTTGAAACCTTCGCTTGCTTCAAGTGCGGCAGCTTTCATTACAGCATCGGTGTCGCCGGTTTGTACGGCTGTTACCGCTCCTGCGGCAACTCCGCCTAATGCACCATTGAAAACTGCTCCGATTGCAGCACCTTTTGCTGCTGCGACAAATATAGCGTTTACAGCAACAGTAGAAGCTGAGCCTGCTGTAAGTACCGACACAGTAACACATATCAGAATAACTCCAGTACCTATAGCGACATTCCTGATTATTTTGTCATATGTGTCATCGTATTCTTCAAATGCTTTTACTGTTGTTTGACCATTGTCATCTGTAGTAAAGACGAATTTATTTCCTTCAAAAACTTGGTTAAGTTCATCAAGGGTATATCCGAAATATATGTTTGCCTGAGAGTTGTATTCAAGTTCGTCGATGTATTCCTGTGATATGTATATTGCCTGGACATTTTCTACAAAGTAGTTGCCGTCGTTTAAGGAATCAATTAGTTCGTTATAAACATTTTCTTCTATCAATTCCGGTAAATTGGGGTCATCCAGGCTTGTGATATTATTCTGTTTATCAATTTTGGAATCGTCGATAGCCATATCTGAGCTGTCGGTAATTGAAGAAATTTCTGATGAAATATTTGCAACATTTTCAAATGAACAACCTGTGAGAAATATTGCAATTGTCAGTATTAATGCAATAAACTTTTTCATTTGTTCTCCTCTTCCTTATCGCCGTATTTGGTCTTGTTTTCCTCTTCTTTATAGTCGTCTCCCGTTTTATTTTCATTGTTATTAGATTCTTTTTTGCTTTTTGCATTTTTTTGTTTTTTCATAACTGACAATGATACTATAACTATTACTGCTGCAATGATTGAGACGATAACAGCTATTAACGGCAGCGGCGAATGCTGAGTATTTTCTTTTTCCGGAATATCGTTTGTTAAATTGTCATTTGATGAATCTTGATTGTTTTTATCTTTCTCATTACTATTAACATTTCCGTTAGTCGGCTGAATAATGGTTCCGTCATCAGATATAGTGGCTCCGAGTTTGATTTGCTCTTTAATCTGGCTTATCGGTAATCCGGTAGTAACATAAGCTTTTAATAAATTGTCAGTACCAACATATATTTTCTTCACTGTTTGCTGCTCGGTGTACTTGTTGATGGCTGTAATGGTGTAAATACCTTCTTCTGTGTATTTATCGCCGTCTTTAGCCGGCTTATTGAAACGTGTATCTTCAGTCAGACCTTCCGCTCCGTCTTTAAGGATTTCTTTTTTTACGTTGATGTCAAGGTACCTTGACTTGGCAAGATCGAGATAAAATCCGTTGTCGGTTACAGATGTATTGGTCAGTTCCCCATTAGTCTTGACATCAAAAGGATAAACCATACAGTTTCCGTTTCTTACGGAAAATTTAAAGAATATTTTATAATCGCTGTAAGACGGTAATATGTCTACTCCTAAAATGTTGTTTGGATTGCTTTTTATTTCGTAATCAAGAGCAACTTCATAGTCACCTTCTTCAAACAGCTCAACTTCTGTTTCTACATTATTAGTGAGATCCGATGAGAGATAATTAGTATAAATAACGGGTTCGGCAGAAATATTCTGATAATCGGTATGCTTGATGATTAAAGCACCTTTGCCGAAGTTGGTTTTCTGAATTCCAAAACACTCATCATATCCATTTTCATCTTCGTTAATTGAAAGTGTATCGTTATTATTAAGTTTATCAATATCCTGATTGAGTGTGAACCAAAGCGTTACTTTATCGCCTACATTTTTTAAAAAAATCGGTGACTTATTTTCCGTAACACGAGTATATCCGCTTATGCAAAACTGACCGATTTTCCAACCATAGTGTATGTCATTAATTGTAATAGTGTTGGTTTGGGTGTATCCCGTATCAAGTCCTGTGTTTACACTTTCGCCGATATAGTATTTCAGCGTATTGATATTTTCTGTGCCGGAATCAGGCTCGCCTGAAGAAGTTGGATTAGTTGACTCTACTGAAACAACGCTTGTGTCACTTGAAGCGTTGTTACTTTCTTCAGCAAAAGCCGAAATTAATGCACATGTAATAATTGTGGATATACTAAATGTAATCAAAGCCATTTTAAATAAACAAGTTTTCATAAATTCCTCCGTAAATTCAGTAGATAATACTGAAAATATGTAATTTAGTTAAGTGTATCAAATATGTCGATATAAGTCAATATTTATCAAAAAATTTCTTATCCCACTTGACTTGGAGTGAACTCCATGTGATACAATACAGACAGGACAGAAAGAAAAGAGGTGCCGATATGAAAAATATTGAACGCGGATATTTTACCGGTGAGCGTGCACTGTTCGGCTTGCGTGACCTGTCGATAAAGGATTCGATATTTGCCGACGGCGAATCGCCGCTCAAAGAGTGTAGCAATATAGAGCTTGACAGTTGTATGTTCCGCTGGAAGTACCCGCTGTGGTATTCAAAGCATATCGCTGTAAATAATACAACGTGGTTTGAAAATGCGAGGGCAGGCGTGTGGTACACCGATGATATAAAAGTCAGCGACTGCCTTATCGAAGCTCCGAAGAACTTCCGCCGCTGTAACGGACTGACGCTTGAAAACGTATCTTTTGCAAATGCCGCAGAAACGCTCTGGAACTGCAATAATGTAGAGATTGACAAGGTTTTGGCAAAAGGCGATTACTTTGCGATGAACTGTAAGGATATGCGCATAGACGGACTTACGCTGTACGGAAACTATTGCTTTGACGGTGCGGAAAATGTAACGATCAGCAATTCAAAACTTCTCAGCAAGGACGCATTCTGGAACAGCAGGAATATAACTGTCAGAAATTCATTCATTTCCGGAGAATATCTCGGCTGGAATGCGGAAGATCTGACGCTTATCGACTGTACGATCGAAAGCTTGCAGGGACTTTGCTACATTGAGCATTTAACGCTGAAAAACTGCAAACTGCTCAATACAACGCTTGCATTTGAGTATTCGTCAGTAAATGCCGATATCACAGGCAGTGTAGACAGCGTGCTCAATCCTTCACAGGGCAGAATTACCGCAGATTCGATAGGAAAACTTACAATAGAACCCGACAAGGTAGATCCTTCAAAAACCACGATAATATGCCGTGATAACTGCGGCGGTAAAGGTTCAAAAGGGTGTGCATAAGCGCATTTCAGGAAAGGAAGATCAAAATGAGCAAAAAAGTACTTGTAATATCAACATCACTCAGAAAGAACAGCAACTCGGATATTTTAGCCGACAGCTTCATAAAGGGTGCAGAGGACGGCGGTAACAGCGTGGAAAAGGTCTGTCTTACCGATAAGAAAATCACATTCTGCAAAGGCTGTATGGCTTGTCAGAATATCGGACATTGCGTTATAACCGATGACGACGCAAACGAAATAACCGAGAAAATGCTTGGCGCAGATGTTATCGTCTGGGCAACTCCCGTTTATTACTACAGCGTAAGCGGTCAGATGAAAACGCTTATCGACAGGGCAAATTCACTGTTTTCGAGAGAATATAAGTTCAGGGATGTTTATCTTCTGAGCACTGCGGCTGAGGATGAGCCTTATACCAATGAAGGTGCAGTAAAAGCAGTAGAGGGTTGGGTAGACTGCTTTGAAAAGGCAAACCTTGCAGGCGTGGTATTTGCAGGAGGCGTTGACGCTCCTGCATCTATAACGGGACATTCTGCACTTGATGAAGCTTACAATATGGGCAAAAATGTCTGTTAATACGGTAATATGAAAGGATTTTGTTATGAAATTTGATTTTGATAAATTGAGCGACCGCTCAGGTACATATTCACTCAAGTGGGATATCAAAGACGGTGAACTTCCGATGTGGGTTGCGGATATGGATTTTGAAACCGCTCCGTGCATCACTTCGGCAATAGAGCGCAGAGCAAAACACGGTATATTCGGTTACACGATTATTCCCGATGAGTGGTACAATGCATATATTTCATGGTGGAAAAACCGTCACGGAACAGAACTCCATAAAGACGGACTGATGTTCTGCACAGGTGTGATTCCTGCTATATCATCGATAGTCCGCAAAATAACTACACCTGCTGAGAAGGTAGTGATACAGACACCGGTATACAATATTTTCTGCAACTGTATTGAGAACAACGGCAGACAAGTGTTTGAAAACCGACTGATATACGGGAATAATGCTTACCGTATGGATTATGACGACCTTGAACAGAAGCTTGCCGACCCTCAGACAACGCTTATGATACTTTGCAATCCGCAAAATCCTGCGGGCAGAATATGGAGCAGGGAAGAGCTTGAAAAGGTCGGTGTACTGTGCAAAAAACACGGCGTTACGGTTATATCCGATGAAATACATTGCGACATAACCGAGCCCGGAAAGCAGTACGTTCCGTTTGCAAGCATAAATGACGATTGCAGGGACAACAGTATTACGCTTATCTCTCCGACCAAAGCGTTTAATATAGCAGGGCTTCAGACAGCGGCAATCAGCGTTCCGTCGCCAAGGCTTCGCCATAAAGTATGGAGAGCGATAAACACAGATGAATGCGCCGAACCGAATGTTTTTTCGGTTACGGCGGCAATTGCGGCGCTGACGGACGGCGGAGAATGGCTTGACAGTCTTAATGAATATCTTTCTGAAAGCAAAAAGATGGTGTATCGCTTTCTCGATGAGAACATTCCGAATGTGAAAGCGTTGCACAGTGACGCTACATATCTTATGTGGCTTGATGTATCGGCAGTAACCGATAACAGCAAGGAGCTTGCTTCATTTATAAGAAAAGAAACAGGACTTTATCTTTCCGCAGGAACAGCATACAGAGGTAACGGAAATCTGTTCTTAAGGCTTAATATCGCTTGCCCGCATTCGGTGCTTGAAGACGGACTTGAAAGGCTTAAAAGAGGCATAAACGCTTTTGCGGCAAAATGAATATCAACAGCCGGGCGCTGATAAAACGTCCGGTTTTTTACTATTAAATTACATAGTAACTTGCACTGTCATATCAAAAGCGGTATAATAGTTACAGGAGGAAACGGGGTGAGCATATGTACAGACTGGATATACGCTGTCCGCTTGAATATGGACTTGATGTTTTCGGAGGTAAATGGAACTCCCGCATTATCTGTGTGCTTGCCGCGGCTTTAAAATTGCTTACGGAAAACGAACTCGTCAGCAGAAAAATCATATGACGAGATACCGCCGAGGGTAGAATATTCGCTTACCAAAAGGGGACTTTTGGTAGTCCCGATGTTACAGAGCATATGCATATGGGCGGGAGCATACTATAAAAATGAAAACGATACGTCAATGATACAGTGCAGAAAATGTGACCACAATCATTGAAAAATATCGTACAAACAGCCTTACGGCAGAAAAGAGGAACAGATGAAAATAGCAGTAACTTATGAGAACGGACAGGTTTTTCAGCATTTCGGACACACCGAAGCTTTCAAGGTGTATGAAACGGAAAATAACGAAATTAAAAGCGAAAGCATAATCCCGACGCTTGGTAACGGACACGGTGCGCTTGCAGGTTTTCTGAAACTGAACAATGTTGACACGCTTATCTGCGGAGGAATAGGCGAGGGTGCAAAAAATGCACTTGCAAGCGCCGGCATAAAGTTGTACGGCGGTGTTACGGGCAGTGCGGACGAGGCGGTAAAAGCTCTGCTTTGCGGTACGCTTGATTTCAACCCGGCGGTTCATTGCTCGCACCATGACGGAGAACACGATCACGGTACGGCCCATACCTGCGGCGAGCATGGTTGTCATCACTGAATAACAGAGTAGTAAAAAAACCGCTGTTCGCATAAACGAACAGCGGTTTTTCTATATCTCCCGTATCGTTACTGATACATGATATCGTCCTTGTTGAACTTCTGCGTATATCCGAAATAATACCCAAGATGAGTTGCGATCGGTATTCCTGCATAGCACAGCATATATATGAACGGTACGAATACATCGGTTGAATCAATAGTATTTTCGGGAACAAGCATAAGCGACAGCGGATAGACAAGACCGTCAATTATCCTGTGCAAAAATGTCATATCAAAGTACCAGCCGCACAGCTTGTCAAGAAGCAGTATAACGGACGGAACAAACATTATCAGCATAAGTATCACGCCTATAAGAACCCATTTGTTTTCCTTAGGCGGTTCTGCTTTATGAAGTCTTACATATTTCTGTTCTCGGTCGCCGTCGCGGTAGCCTGCCGTGAACATAAGAGAGTAGAAAATGCACAGTGTGAGTATAAATACTATAACCTTGAAGAAATCAAAGTTCATGAACGGCGCTGTTGAAATAGTGACAATCGTGCAAAGTAAATTTCCGAAAACCATAAACAGAAAACCGGATAAAAGTAACTTCCATAACGGTTGTCTTTCAGATTTTGAATAATAATCCATTGTATGCTCCTTTATTCTGACGTGCTGTCGGAAGCCCGATTTATCTTATTATCGGTAACTATGTTGGCAAGCACTTCTTTTGCACGTTTCTGATATTCGGCTGAATTCTTGTAGCTTATCATACCTTCTTTTTCAAGACGTACAGAAAAAGCAAGTGTATCGGGACAGGAACTTTCCCACTTTGCGTCTTTGGCAAACTCTGTGCCGCGCAGAGGTATCCTGAGCTTTCCGTTGTATTCGCTCATATTGAGTGCCTCGCCAAGGTCGGCGAACATTGTTTCGTATGAAACGTCTGTATCTATATAGTCCTGCGACGGGTCATATTCTTCCGGTGCTTTTTCGGTAGTGAAAATATCTTCATCGCAGATATACAATTCTGCTACACCGCGCTGTATCTCGCCATAGAACTTAGCAGTGTTTGACTGTACATACTGGCTGTCAGAACCCTTTGTAAGGTCAATGAAATATACCGCAACGTGAACATAACCGTTGTTATCGTAGTCGGGGCAGTACTGCTCAAGCGCAAGCTCAATATCGTTTACTTTCTGATACAGTCCGGGTGCCTTGTCAGTATCGGATATTACAAGCATTACAGTAAGATCAGGGTCTTCTCTGGTGATTATCTGATAAGTAAAGAATGCCACAAGAGCGGCAAAGAATACGCCGACCACAACAAACCACTTATTGCGATAAAAGAAATTGTCTATCTTTTTGACAGTTGTCTGTTCTTCAGGCTGTTCGTGAACATCCTGTTCAATTATGTCGCTTTCTTCTATAATTCCTTGCTTAAGCTTTAGAAGCTCTCTTTTTTCATCGCTTTCTTTTGACATAAAGCCGCCTTTCTTTAATTGCTTTGCTGATAGAAAATTCCATCGTGAAGATTTTTCACAAATTCCATTGCGTGTTCCTGACTTTCGTCATCGGTGCGGCGTACCGCAACATAGATAGCCGTTGAAAACAGCTGCATCCTTTTTCCGTATGCGGTATTACGGATATCAATCATATAACCGCTTTCACCTGTTATCTCGCCTAGGTCGGCAAAAACCGGTTTGTCCGATACGGATGAATAGCTGTCGTATATACTGTTCATTTCATCTTCAGGACCGATGAATATCTGACAGTTTCCGTTTTCAACCTCGTTGAAAAGTTCGGTATCGCCTAAAAATTTATCAGGCACTGCCTGCTCTATGGTAATATTACGTTCTCCGTTACCGTCAAAGTCGGGGGTGTACTGTGCCATTGTATTTTCAAAGTTTGTGCGGACAGACATCGCATAGTTACCGACGCTGTATATCGTGATGTCCGGTTTCTTCTTGACAAAAAAGACAAGATATATTATTACAGCCAATATAATAAGAGCGATACCGCCCGCGATCATAGCCTTATGATACCAGAGAAAATTCTTTGTCTTTTCTCCCGCCGTCTGCGCCATTCTTACGTCATAGCCGGTTTCACGGATACTGCTGTCTTTTTCATCGATAAGTCCCTGCTTCAGTTTCAGCAGTTCACGCATATCTTTATCGTTATTGTCAGCCATTGATCGGTCCTTTCTGTACATTTTGACAATTATTCTATAACCGGAGTGTTAAGGCAGTTTAAACGTTTTAATGATTTTGCCGTATTTATTAAGTATAACATATCGGCAAAAGTTTTTCAAGAACGGTTGACGGCATAGCTTAACCGTGATATTATATATGTAATATAAACGTCAGGGAGGAAAATACAATGACAGATAAAGAAATGAAGCTTGAACGTTTTAAAGAAGAAAATAAGAAAGCTGTAAAAGGGCAGATCGTACTGACGGGATCTTCTCTTATGGAGATGTTTCCTGTGAACAGATTCGTCAGCGAACGAGGTATTGATATCACGGTGTATAATCGTGCAATAGGCGGATATATCACAGATGAACTTATGCAGGTGCTTGATACCTGTGTGTTCGAGCTTGAGCCGAGAAGGGTGTTTATAAATATAGGCACTAATGATCTCAGCGATTCAAGAATACCTATGGAGCGCATAATGGAACACTATGACAGCATTATAAGCTCGATAGAACAACGATTGCCGAAAACAGAGATATACCTTATGGCATATTATCCTGTAAACTATGAAGCTGCCGCTGAGAATATGAAAGAGTGTCTGAAAATCCGTACAAACGAAAAGATTACAGCTGCAAACGCACTTGTAAAACAGCTTGCGGAAAAGCACAGTCAGCACTACATTGATATAAATGACGGTCTTAAGGACGAGCAGGGAAGACTGAAAGCTGAGTATACAATAGAGGGTCTGCATATAAACGAGCAGGGCTACAGAGCGATTTTTGATGATTTTCTGAAATATCTTGAAGAATGATTTCTACGATTCCCCCTTGCCTGCGATGAAAGGCAAGGGGGATAAATTTATCTATAAGACAAAAAATAAACCCGTAAGAAAACCTTACGGGTTTGGTGGGAGCGGGTGGATTCGGACCACCGAAGCGAAACGCAACAGATTTACAGTCTGCCCCCTTTGGCCACTCGGGAACACTCCCATATTAAATTAAAGAAAAAATTGGAGCTGGTGGACGGACTCGAACCCCCGACCTGCTGATTACAAATCAGCTGCTCTACCAACTGAGCTACACCAGCTTGTTTGTTTTTATTAGTTTCTTTGTCAACCGACGTGTTATATTATATCATATTCAAAACCGCTTGTCAAGAGTTTTTTAAAACTTTTTTAATTTTTTTCTCTCTTGCTTTTTTTCAGCTTTGTTGTGTCGTGACAACAGATAATATTTTAGCACATAATTCGGTGCGTGTCAACCCTTTTCCGACAATTTTTTAAATTTTTCTGCATATTTTTTTACAATGACAGTAAAACCGCTTTGCTATGCGCAAATCGGTTGTTGATAAACTGAAATTATCGTAAAATAGTTGTATCACAGCTTTTTGTAGTCGCTGAGTACGGTGTTTGTCATAAGCCAGCTCAGGCAGTCCTCAAACAGTACGCCAAGCCGCGGCTCTGTGCCGTAGCTGTAGGTTGTCTTTACAGCAATTTCAGTGAATGTGGTGGCGCGGTTCAGCGCTATAGGCAGGCTTTCACCCTTGAGAAGAGAAGCGGTAAGTACCGATGTGAATATATCTCCTGTGCCCGGGTAGTGTACCGGAATATGATCCCAGTCTATGCGCCAGAAGCTTCCGCTTTCCTTATCAAAACCTACATTTGAGAGTTTCTGACCGTCGTCGTCGATCAGCGGAACGCCCTTGATCACCACTATTCTTGGCTTGTCGCTGAGCCGTGCAAGCCAGGAGCGCGCCTGTGAAACGGACATTACAGGCGGGCATTCTTCACCGAGGAGCATACAGGTTTCGGTAAGATTCGGCGTGATCACATCTGCGGCGTCTACAAGCTCCTTCATACGGCGGATAAGTTCGGGTGTGTAGGTGCTGTAGGGCTTTCCGTTATCGCCCATTACGGGATCGACTACTTTCAGCGCATCGGGGTTTCCCTGAAGAAACTCAAGGCAACAATCTACCTGTTTCGGAGATGAGAGAAAACCGCTGTAGATCGCATCAAATTTCAGATGCAGTTTTTCATAATGGTTATAGCAGGCTGAAATATGATCTGTAAGATCATCCATAGCAATATCGGTAAAGCCGCCGGTGTGAGTTGACATAACAGCGGTCGGCACCGGACAGACCTGTATCCCCATAGCAGAGATAACGGGTAATATAACGGAAAGCGAACATCTGCCATAGCCGGAGAGGTCATGGATAGCCGCTATTATTTTATGCTGTGACATTAAAAATCGTCCTTTCTGTTTACACATCGGTTATATTTTAACATAAAATTTCCGAATTGTCGAGATGTAAAATTTATATATGGATCGTTTGCCGTATGAATGGCATTTTTTACTGCAAAAAGCGGTCTTATTGGAAACAGCCCTTGTAAAATTTATCTTGCAATATTTCTGAGATAGAAACATAATATATTAACGAGCCGAAAACGGCGGATATGAAAGGATAATGGAAAATGAGCAAGAAAACTTCCAATAATATGATATGTGCCGCCACTGCAATGGTAGCAGGCGGTATCGCTTTTGCCGCAACGAAGGCTATGACCTCAAACAAGACACAGAACGTAAAGAAAGCGACCGGCAAGGCGATAAAGGCAGTAGGTGCGGTAATAGAATCGCTCCAGATGTAAGAGTACCGTAAAGAGCCGCTCACGGACAGTGGGCGGCTCTCAGTCTTTGTATATCACGGTTGACTTGGGGGCAGAGCGGTGGTATAATTATTACACTATTTTGATATAAAGGCAAGGTGTGTTATGATGACGGGACTCAGAACGAGAGAGCCGCTCGGATTTGAGAAATTTATGGAAAAAGTTCAGCAGGCTGCCGCAAAAAAAGGAAGCGTGTTCTTTCTTGACAGCAAAGAGGGTCACGAGCAGGTGAAGAACGGGCTGATTGCAAGCGATTGCAGCGGCTGGCTTGTGCCGGCGGAAGAAGCGGAGGAGTTCAATGCGGAATATATGGATTTCAGCGAGTGCGATTGCTGGGACAAGTATTTTGCGTGGGAAACCTGGTACGAGGACGCTAATGGAAATATCCTGATCGAAGTTTCGGTGGTGTGATAATTATTTGATATAGCTTGCGAGGAAATAATACAATAAAATAAATAATTGAAATTATATAATAAATATAATTGTGTATAAATCGAGGTGCAAAATGAGTTACACTAAAAAATTAGCAAAAGAAATGGCGCGAGAAATGTTAAGACTTGCGTTAAGTAAGAAACAAATTTCTGCCGGACAGCAATACGATAAAGAAGATTTCGGATTATCTGCTACAAATCCGATATGTACATTGGATATTAATGATAGTGAATTATATTTAAAAAGTCTTCGCTCTAACGAAGGAAAAAACTTTACATGGAAGAGAAACGGTTCTGTTGCTTTATCGGATTTTAATGGTGTTAAAAGCGTATGTGTAGATGAATATCAATTATACACGGATGGCTTGAAGTATAAAACTATATATATCTGTCCATATGGCGAAAATGATGGGTATGTACCCAAAGGTTTTGTACTAGATGAGACATATATAAAGAAACAAAAATTATCTAATGCAAGCAACGAAAATATCGATAACTTAAATCAAGAAGTTGGTACTCCCAATTCTAATCCGTTAGTTAGAAGAGCAAATATTCTATTAGAAGATGGAGAATTTAAAAAAGCTAATCAGTTGATGGAAGATTTATTAAATAATCATCCCGAATGTGCTGAAGCCTATCTTGTTAAGTTGCTGGCTGAATTCAAACTGCATAATGTTAAAGAGTTAGCTTTTTGCAAAAAGCCATTTACAAAGAGTAATAATTATAAAAATGCTTTGAGGTTTTCCGGTAACGATCTTCATTCTTTTTTAATTAATATCAGCAGTAAAAATAACTGCAAGCATAATAGCGCGATGAATTTATCTTTACATAAAAAAATCGTATTATTAACATCAATTTTGGTAATTTGCGTAATAAGTGGCATATCGATCGTCATGACGATTATATCTCAGCCATCTGAATATGATGTAGCACAGCAATATGTTAATAAAGGCGAATTTGATAAAGGAATAACAGCTTTTAAAGAATTAGGGTTTGATGAAGATTCAGAAGAGATTTCTTATGCAAAATATCTTAAAGGTCAGTACTTACTTGATAATAATCGTTATGAATCAGCAATTGAGATTTATAAAAAATTAGGTGACTATAGTGATTGCAAAGAAAAGCTAAAATTAGCAAATTATGGATTAGCTAAAAATAAACTTGATGCGTGTGAATATGATGAAGCGTACAAAATTTTCGAGAAATTAGGAAATTATTCAAATTCAAAATTGATGTGCAATGAAACAAAGTATAGAAAAATGTTCTTTGAGAAAGATTCTGGAAATTACATAGAAGCATATAGAATAGCATTAACAATTCCTGGATATGAAAATACAAATGAGTTAAAGAAGCAATTGGAGGAGCAATTGAAAAATCTTCTAATTTCCTATAAGCAACAGTATTCGGAGATAGAGGCTAATGAAGACGTTACAGATAAAAACATTGCCATTCAGCTTAATTTTTTGAAGTCCAAAATACGCTCAATAGAGGACTTGATTTAACTATCAAAGTATTTGCGCTAAACATATTTAATAGAAATAAACCTAGATTAAAAGCTAGGTTTATTTCTATATTTTAACCGTAAACATAAGCATATTATCCGTGTCAATGCCGGGATTATCAGAAGATGTATCGGTTATATTTTCCGCTGTGATAGTGCCTTTATGAAGCTCCGCTATTGCCTGAGCTACCGATAAGCCTATGCCGTAGCCGCCGTTTTTCTGTGTTCTGGCGCTGTCGCCCCGGTAAAAGCGGTCGAACAGCTTTTCGGGGTGGTCTATAGGCTCGCAGGTATTGGCTATGCTGAGTGTTATGTTCTTTTCGTTGCCGCTGAGCTTTGCTCTTATCATGCCGCCGCTTACAGTGTATTTTACCGCATTGTCAAGAAGAACCGTCATAAGCTGTACTATACTGTCGCGGTTGCCGTTGAGCTGAAGTCCTTTTTGAATATCCTGCTCTATCATCACGCCTTTGAGGGCGGCAGGCTCTATAAATGCATTTACCGTATCTTCAGCCGCCGTGCTTATATCGAAACTGCACATCGGGAGCTTTGCTGAACTTTCGTCCATTTTGGCAAGCATCAGCAGATTCTGCATAAGTCCGCTGAGCCTGAGCGTCTGTGCACGGATATTCTTGCTCCACTTGTTTTCGCCGTTGTGAAGCT
>OIZW01000219.1_pt1 | contig 59993 bp, 65 predicted proteins | sample 1588581 | NCBI WGS metagenome assembly OIZW01 (sample SAMN03283266) | human gut metagenome | biome: human-associated habitat; material: feces | host: Homo sapiens | place: USA | collected 2013 | reverse complement strand
ATCTCGCGGCTTTTCTGCGCCGGCTGCAAAAACTCCGGCACTTCGGAAAAGCCAGCGCGGTCGCAGTAATGGGCGGTATCCTTCCCGTCCTGATGCAGCACCACGATATCCGATACCGACAGGGAGTGCCCGGTGAAGTCCGCCGGACGATCCACATTGAACCGGGTGTAGATGCTTTCCAGATCGTCCTTCGTCGTCAGCGGCGCTTCATAGACCAGTTTATAGTTTTCCGGCTTTACGGAAAGGCCGTTGTTGCGGATGGCATCCAGCGGCTCAAAGCGATTGCCTGCATAATTTAGTCTCCTTTTTCGTCTTGGAATGTTGTTTTCTTTTCGCCGGCGGCGATGACCGCCTTGACGAACTGATAACCGAAGCGAATGCCAGCCGTCAGCAGCGAAGCGCCGAGGCCGGTATAGAACACTGCGACGAAGCGATCCGGCGCGATGCCGCTCGAGCGCAACCAGATGCCGCCGCTCATCATCACGGCCATGATGATGAAGGACTTTACATCAAAGAACTTGAGGAAAAAATGGCGCTCCTCCTCATAGCCCGTGATACGAGCAGTGTGCTTTTTTACCAGTCTGCCGAACACGAAATACTGGAACACGGCAAAGGCCAGCGCTGACAGCACGAAATTCAGCACGCTCAGATAGGCGGGATAAGCCAGCACCCCGAGGCGCAGAATGTTAAAGCCCGCCGCCCCCCACACAAGGCAGGCGATGAGCAGCAGTGTGTTGCGCTTGACTTTCATGACATTCGACCTTTCTGTGTGAACAATGTTCATTTTATGGTTTGCAATCGCCCGCCGCAAGGCGGGCTGATGCTGCCGGAAAGCACTTTGTGGTTTCCGTTTGTATTTAATACAGCGTTCTGCGCACGATCTCCAGCACGGCGGTGGGATCGTAGTCCTGCCGCAGCATGGCCGAGAGCATCTGCGAAAAGAGCACATCCGCAAACTGCTCCGCGGTGAAGGTGTCCGTAAAAGCGTCCGGACGGACGCGGGCGTCGCGCTTGAGCACCGAACACAGCCCTGCCAAAATATGTCCCCACGTCTGCTGCATACGCCGCTTGCCGTCAGGCCGCTCGTCGCGCAGGAAGCCGACGGAGTGCAGGGTAAAAAAGCCGGGGTATTGCTCGCAGCCGTAGGCGATGCGCGTGTACATCCAAGTGATGCACGTCTGCACGTCGCGAAACACATCCGCGTCATCCGGACGGTGGAAGATCTCCTGCCAGACGCTGCCGACCGTTTCGCTCATCAGTGCAGCCTTGGAATCAAAGTAATTATAGATTGATCCCACCGACACGCCGCAGGCCGCGGCAACCGAGCGGATGCTGACCGAGGACCACCCCTGCTGCCGGATCAGTTCACGGCTGGTTTTCAGGATATCCTCTTTGGATGTGACCGCTGTATTCATACAAGCACCTCAACTTGAACAATGTTCATATTCGAGTATTATTATAAAAAAACACGCCGGAAGTCAAGTACAAAAATCAACAAAATGTCATACGCCGCCACGGAAACTTCACTAAAAAGGCGCGTGGCTGCTCTACAACTGGATTTACGCAGGAACACCACATACTGTACCCTTGTTATAGCAGGGGGAAATTGAATTTCATATGTTTTTTCTGCAAATTATAGGTTGTCACATCAAAGCCCTTTCGCAAATGGTGTAATTTTGGTGTAGCAAGCGCCACTTGAGCGGTGAAAACCGTTGATATGACAAGCTTTTTCAAAGCATCTTAGGATATTGCCGTGGCAGATGCAGAAAAGAAACTGCTACGGGCGCAGAGAATTTGGGGTGGAAATTCTCCACCATCTGTTGCCGCCCGCCTGCGCAAAGCTGCCGCCGGCAGCTTTTCCGCAGAGATGGGCAGGCGTCCTGCCCGTCCATTTTCTCTTTAACGAGAGAGAAGCAGAAAACGAAAACAAGGTAAACAAACGATGGCAATTTACCATCCGGAAGCGAAGGTGGTCAGCCGGGGCGCAGGACACTCCGCCGTGGCTGCTTCCGCTTATCTGAGCTGATCCCGCTTGTATAACGATTACGACGGGATACAGCACGACTACACGAAAAAGCAGGGGCTTGTCTGGCAGAATGTATTTCTGCCAGACAAGTCCCGCAGGAATGGAAAGACCGGGAGCAGCTATGGAACGCCGTGGAGGAAGTGGAGACTGTAAAGGGCAGCCGATTGGCGCGGGAATTTGTCGTTGCCTTGCCCATAGAGCTGAACCGTGCGGAACAAATCGAGCTGCTGCAAGAATTTATCCGGAAGCAGTTCGTGTCAGACGGAATGTGTGCCGACGCTGCTATCCACGACACAGACGGTCACAATCCGCACGCTCACATTCTGCTGTCGGTTCGCTCACTGGATGAACAGGGCAAATGGCAGTACAAGATCGAGAAGGAATAGACTCATCAAAAGGCTTTTGCGCCACAATGTGGTACCCGCCGACTGGTCTTCATTCTTCCACCTCAACAATCATCTCCACTTCAATGGGGATATCGAAAGGCAGCTGGGGCACAGCCACGGCAGTGCGGGCATGCTTTCCCTTTTCGCCGAACACCTCCACAAACAGGTCGGATACGCCGTTCATCACAGCGGGTTGAGCCATGAAGTCCGGTGCGGATGCCACAAATGCCTGCACTTTTACGAATTGTTTGATGCGGTCCAGATCATCCAGTTCCTTTCTCATCTGCGCAATGAGGTTCAGCCCTGTCAGCCGCGCAGCAGCGTAGCCCTGCTCCTGGGTAAGCTCACCGCCCACCTTGCCGAACACCACGGGCTTGCCTTCCTCAAAGGGACCAGCGCCGGAGAAAAACAGCAGGGTTCCCACTTGACGGCAGGTGACGTAATTGGCCATGGGCGTGGGCGCTGCGGGCAGCGTCAGGCCCAGTTCTTCCAGTTTTGCTTCGATCTTCATGGTTCGTTCCTCCTATTTTTATTTGCGGGCGATGCCGTTTTTCCACACCTGTACCGGTGGGACATACATGGCGGAGAGATCCGCCGCGGGGTCGCCCGCCACCAGAATCAGGTCCGCCTTCATACCGGTCTTGATCTCACCCACATCGGGAAGCCCCGCAATGAGGGCACTGTTTTTGGTTGCCTGCAGCAGGATGTCCAGGTTCTCCATGCCGCAGTACTCCTTGCGGAACCGGAACTCCACGCCGGTGTCGTACTGGGGGGACATGGGGACGGAGTCAGTGCCGAAACCGATGACCGCACCGGCGCGATAGGCATAGCCGATGGCCTTAGCGCAATCCTCCAGCATGGGGGTGAGGCGAGACAGCCAGAAGGAGCGCTCCTGAGGATCCGTCTGACTGACATACATGGCTGCCAGTGTGGGCACCAGATAGGAGTCCTCCGATGCCAACAGCAGATCCGTGGTGGCCTCGCTGAGATAGGTGGCGTGCTCAATGGTGCGGACACCTGCCTGCACGCAGTCACGGATGGCACTATCGGCATGGCAGTGTGCCGCCACATATATGCCGTTAGCTCGGGCGGTGTCCACCGCCGTTTTAATCTCGTCAAAGGTCATGATAGGGTGCTTGGGCACGCCGGTAGGAGAAAAAGCAGAGCCGGATGCGTAGATTTTGATAAAATCTGCCTGCGCAGCCACTTCCTCCCGTACCGCCTTGCGGAACTCCTCCGCGCCGTCGCAGTAATGGGTGATGTCGCCCACGCCGGTGCTGGCGGTGACGCTGGGCATCAGCGTCTGGCCGCAGGCCAGAATATCCGGTCCTGCCATGAGCCCGCGGTCAATGAGCTGCCTGACATAGTTGGCGCTGCGGCGGATACTGCCGCAGTCACGGATGGTGGTAAAGCCATGACGCAGGTAGCGGTCAGCCTGTGCGGCCGCCTCCACTACCAGCTGCATGGGGTCGTGGGCCTGCGCCACGCCTACGTTCCGCAGGAAGGTAATGTGGGTATGCAGGTCGATCAGACCCGGCAGCAGCGTCTGGCCGCCGCAGTCGAAGGCCTCCGCCGTATCGGGGCGGGCGGGACCCACTGCCGTGATTTTTCCACCGTCCAACTCCACGCAGCAGTCCTCGCCGGCAAATCCACCGGACAGCGGTGCATAAAGTCTACAATGGTTCAATAGCATGGTACATTCCTCCTTACTCCCGGATAAACTGTCGAATCTCCTTCGTCAAAGCTTCCACCATGCCCGTGCCCACATAGGAGGCATGGCCGGAGGGCAACACTGTCTGACAGATCCTCTCACGAGGTAAATTGAAGCGAGACAGATAGTATGTAACAAAGTCAAAGGTGGACTGCAGATCGTAATAGCCGTTGACGAACATCATCCGCAGGGCAGACCGCCTCTGCATCAGTTCCACCGGCAGGGTCAAAGTGTCCTTTTCGTACCCGCGGTAGTCCCACCGGCGGGCGATGGACAGCATGTCCTCCGCTGCCTCCCGCTGAGGCGGGCACAGCTCGTCCGCCGCGTACATGGCCAGCGCGCGGTCATAGACCGGCCCCACCGACGCCATAAAGGCGTCCTGCGCCATATCCGGCTCGATGATACCGGCGCTTTCCATACTGTTTTCGCTGTATCGCTCGTTCTGTCTTGGACGGTACAGCAGCCGCGCATCGTATGTACTGACCACAGCCCCCGGGCAGCAGCCCAGCAGGAAGTCCACCTCTCCAAAACGCAGATCGTGTTTGTCCAGAAAATCATGATCCATGCCTGTGAACCGACTAAGCCGCTCCAGCACGCTCTCCCGTTCTTCCTCGTTCAATCGGTTCCCCAACAGCAGAGCGCGGGCGTAGTCGCCATAGGCAAAGTCCATGGCCTGCGCCACGAAGTCCTCGCGGCTGCACTCATCCTGATGGTGGTGATACCAGCACACGGCGGCATTGGCGCCCAGCCGCCGGACATTGGGTTCTACTAACAAGGTAGTCCGCGCTCCCACGTTCAGGGAGGTACCCACATGGATGATGCCCCGTAAGTCCACCGTCTCCGGCAGTACGTCGGCCAGCGCCACATTGCGGATGGTGCCGTAGCTCTCGCCCAGCAGATAGACCGGTGCGTGCTGGCGGCCGTTCTCCGCCAGCCACGCGCAGATGAAGTCGGAGAAATCGCGGGCGTCACCGGCGGTGGAGTAATGGCGCTTCGCGGTGCTCTCATCCAGCAGACGGGCCCAGCCGGTGCCCACCGGATCGATGAGCACGATGTCACACTGATCCAGCAGGAGGTCAGGGTTGGGCGTCAGCTCGAACCGCGCCGGATGGCTCAGCCCGTCAGGATACTCGGGCAACTGCGCCAGCACGGGCCCCAGCAGGCCCATGTGCAGCCAGGCGCTGGCGGCTCCGGGACCGCCGTTATAGGCAAACATCACCGGCCGCCGCGAGCCGCCGCCCTGGCCGAGATAGGACCAGCTGAACATGGTAGCTTCAGCCTTTCCATCGGGGCCAGTGAGAACGTGATCCGCCAGCCGCACCCGATAGCGCAAGCCACTGGGTGCGATCTTTTCTGCCTCCCAGCGATAGGGACTGAACTCGCTCATGTCTTTACCTCCTCACCGCTTCAAACACAGAGAAGAAGCGGTCGATATCCTGTGTGTTGTTATAAAGGTGGAAGCTCAGACGCATGCCCCGCTCCCCGTTCTCGTCGGGGGCCTCAAAGTGGGCGAACACGCCTGCCTTTTCCAGCATCTCATCGGTGACGGGACAGCCCGCCGCAACCTTGATATACACGATCTGGCAGCGGTTCTCCGCAGGGAAGTCGTAGGCCAGACGCAGCCACGGGGTCTGGGCCAGCCTGGCGGTGAAATAGTCCGCCAGACCACAGACGTACCGCTCCACCTCTACCCCGCTCAGCATGTCGTACTGCGCGGCCATCAAACCCAACCCATAGATGCCGTCGGCATGGGGGTAGCCGATTTCAAACCGGCCCGCGTCCTCCCGCAGGGTCAGACGGGCCTTGCCGGTGTTGAACCGGTCGTCGTCGGACATCCAGCCCGCGCCCCAATGGCGGATCAGGGGCTGCAGCCGCCGACTGATATAGGCGTAGCCGGTACCGCAGAAGTTCATCATCCACTTGTAGTCATTGCCTACCAGCAGATCCACACCCCAGCGCTCCACATCTACCTGCAGTGCGCCCAGCGCCTGCACGCCGTCCACGAACAGCAGCAGGCCTCTTTTGCGGCACATCTGGCTCAGACGGTCCATGTCGATGCGGTAGCCGGTCTTGCTCTCCACCAGATTCACGGTGACGGCGCGGGTGTGTTCGTCGCACAGGGTCATCAGCTGCTCCGGCGTGACGACACCGTTTTCCGGCACGGCGTACCGCACCTCCAGCCCCTCATCCTGTCTCTTCTGCCAGGCAAAGCGGTTGCCAATCCAGCCGCGATCCACCGCCACCACGTTGTCCTCGGGGCCGTACTCCACGGCCTCCGTCACCATGGTGAACAGCTGCGTGGAGCTCTGGCCAAAGGTGATGCGATCCGGTGCGCCGTGGATCATCCGCCCCAACGCGACCTTTGATCGCTGCATCATCTCCAGCGTTTCAACAGAGGTGCCGGGAAACTCCCACACCGAGTTGCCGCCTATGTGATACCGGGCATCCATATAGCGGCGCACACCATCATATACAAAGTCCGGTACCAGACCGGTGCTAGCCGTCTCGAAATACGCCCACTGCTGTGTCACCGGCACGCGGGCACGCAGTTCCGGAATGGACTTCACAAAATCAACCATGGCGTCCCTCTCAGTTGTAGGACTTTTCCTTGTCCTCCCACGGCTGGTAGGGAGCCTTCATTTCGGCGATCAAATCCACGCCCTTGCCCTTGAGGTACTTGACGCGGAAGAAGAAGTACACATAGCCCACCACGAACACGGCCAGGATGCCGGCCACAGCGCCGCCGCTGAGAGTAGCAGCCATCTGCACGCACAAATAGGCACACACAATAAATGTAAGGACAGACAGCACATAGGCGACCTTCCGGTTCATATGTATGGAGGAGTTGTCGCAGCACTTGGGATACTTCTTATAGGCGAACATGGGACTCAGCGTATTGGGCAACTCCGCCAGGGTATTGCAGAAGGAGAAGATGGTCATGACCACACCGAAGGTCGCACCGGTAGCACAGATGGCGATGGCGATGCTCATGACGATGAAAAGGCTCCAGTAAGCCACGCCGTACTTGTTTTGCTTTGCCAACACCTCGGGAAACACCTTGTTTTTAGCGGAAGTCTCTACCAGAGCCACACAGGCCAGCGCCACGGGAATTAGAGATGTGATAATACCGCAGATGGGACCGCCTACGATGAAGAAGGTCAGCAGTGCCGGAGACATAAACTGCGCCGCCACATCGGACAGCGAAGTGACCTCTGCTGCCGGGATCACGCCGATGGTAACAACAGCCATCAGGATATAAATCACCGCTACAATAGCCGGGCACAGCACCAAAGCCAGCGGCACCGTTTTACCTGGATTCTTTACATCATCGGCCACCTGTGCCACCGAACTGGCACCGGACAAAGAGGATGTCAGCACACCCACGGCAGCTGCCAGCGTACTGATGGATACACCCGGGCGTACAATCTGGCCAAAGGTCACATTGGACGTGTCGATATGAGGCAAGCCGAGGAAAATATACATGGCAATGGCGATGAGCAGCAGCACGACCATCACATTTCCCGTATTGATCGTCGTCTTATTGCCGAACCAAGCCACTACCGCAAATACCACCAGCAGCGCCACGGCGGCAATGGTGCTGTTGATCTCCGTGTTGGGAAACAGCGGCTGAACGTACATACCGAACAGCACGCCAAACAGCGATACCATAGTAGGCATCAGCAGTGCGGAAAACGAAACAAACGCGCCTGCGATGGGATGCATCAGTTTGGCGGCCCACAGGAACTGCGACCCGCTGGCAGGAAGTGCAGCAGAGGAATATGTCGATGTCAGTGCGCGCAGGACAACCACTGCTGCCGCACCGATCAGCGCCCAGACAACGCCGGCACCATACTCATTTGCCACCGTGGGTAAGGTACCAAAGATGCCAGAGCCAACAATGCAACCGATGCCCATTAGAATGGCACCCAGTAAGCCGATTTTCTTCTTCTCCATAAGTATCTCGCTCCTTTTTGATGATTTCACTGATAATATCAGCGTTCTACATGAATAATATCACTGATATTACCAGATGTCAATCACATTTTTTCTCCCACTAACAAAACCGCGGTCGAACAACTCGACCGCGGTTTTGCTTACCCTTCATACATCTGCGATATCCGTTATAATCCAATATTTCGCCTGCTCCTGATCCCGTGCCAGCAGTGCATCAATGATGTGGTGGAAATTACTGTAGTCTGGTCTGCGCCTGATTTGGGTCATGGAAGCAATGTTCACCAGTTTCTCCAATGTTCTTACCAGCACGGGGTTGCCCGATATGCCAGCCAACCCCATATGAAAACGATAATTGACAGTTTGTTCCGGGCTTTCGCTCATATCCGCTCCGATGGTAGTATCTCGCAGCCGTTCAATTTCCTCGTCCGTGGCATTTTCAATGGCTAGCTGGACACAAAGTGTCTCTAAGCAGCGGCGAATCTGCTGGATTTGGTTAACTTCCTCGTTGGTGAAGGTATTCACCATATAGCCCTTACGAGGATAGCTAACCAAATACCCCTGATCCGCCAGCAGGTGCAGGGCATCCTTCACAGGTGCCTTGCTCACGCCATATCGCTCAGCAATCTCGCTTTCGCTAATAAAATCCCGCGCGGTGTACTTCCCCGCGATAATATCGCCGCGCAGCTGCGCAAAAATCTTCTCTGACAGTTTTTCTTTCATGCTGATGATCTCCTCTGATATGTTCTCTGCATATTTCATTCTACCGGATAATTTTCAGATGTCAAGACCCTCTGCCTCCACATTGTCAATATCAAGCGGATCTGCGTCTGCAGGAGCAACAACAAGCGTTCCAATATATCGCCTAGACCTACAGCGAACAGGTATTAGCTGCAACCATTTTTCTGTTCCGCCGGCAGGGCACACGCCTGCTCATGATGCCCAGCCCTCTACCACGCTAGATATCTATACCCACGCAAGAACAAAAAAGCCGCCAGCGCAGGATCGCAAGGGATGCTTGAGATATGGCGCAGGATAGCTCCGTACTGAGTATCCTTTGCCTTCCGTAGGCAGGAGTGACGGCAGTTACGGGAAAAACTGCGGGGTCACCAGCACACGGGGTATGCCAAGAATCTGACTTGGCACTTAACAAACCCCCTCGTTGCAAAGCGCGGCAGTCCATGTTACAATAAAAATACCTTAAAGCAAAAGGAGGCTGCCTCATGCGTGATTTGATCAAGCACATTGTTTTTGAAGAATTTTCGAAACTGACCACTCTGATTGAAAAGGATTTCTCCGGCAATTATAAAAGGAAAGTCAATAATTTTCTGCTCAGTCAGATGGACGAAAACATTACCGCCAGTATGGTATTCGTAAGCAGCTTTGAGTCTAAGAGCGGTTTTGCCATTGAGACCTGCGCCAAGCGCATTGCGCGTCTGAAATTCGGCGAGGAAAATGTGCCTGCAATCGTAAATCCTCGCTGTCTTATGCATAATATCGACGAAAGTAAGATTTCCGGTCAAGTTGTCGTTACAGATGTCGATACTCATAACGGAAACCTGCGCGGCGAAATCGCCACTTTCCGTGCGACCAATGAAGCTTCCGGCTCCGGCAGAAGCCGTACCGAGAGCGGTGTGACCCAGAACAGCATCAGGGCAAATCTTCTCCCCTTGGCGAATAAATATCGCTGCGGCACTATCCAGGTCAAGCCCGTAGATCTTGCTTTTTTTGACGGAGAAAACTGGAATATCTTAGAATTGAAAGCGGGCGGCGACCTTGACAGCTCCAATGCTCCTTCTAATGTTGAGAAGCTTCTTACGATCTACGTTGACATGGGTATTGAAAACTGCAAGGCATACTTCGCAACTCTATACAACAAAGACGGCGAGGGAAACACATGGAAAGGTGCTGTGAAAAAGCATCTGGCCTATCCTGAAATGTTTCTTATCGGCAAAAATCTGTGGAAAAAGATCTTGCCCAACGGTATTTCTTTTGAAGAATTTGAAGAGATCTACAAAGAAGCCTTGGAAGATATTCATCTCAATGAGCGCATCGTTCGAATGATAGAAGAGTGCGTTGCCAAGTGATATGCACAAACTCACAAAAATCAAAACGAGGAATTATACTGTCGTTAACGGCGATTGCCTCGACTATTTAGGCCAAATCCCGGATAACAGCATCGATCTGATTCTTACGGACCCACCTTATAATATTGCCCAATACTCCACCGGCAACATCAATTTGCCAGGAAGATCTGCCTTAAATAACGACCTTGCGGAATGGGATCTGATTCCTATCGATCCGTTCGATCTGCTGCCCGATTTTAAGCGCATTATAAAACCGGATGGAAACATATTTGTTTTCACAAGCTACAATCTGATAGGAAAATGGCACGAAGCGTTTGATAGTGAGTTTGATACGTTCCAGTTTTTCATTTGGCACAAGACGAACCCTGCTCCAAAGATATTTAAAAATGGCTTTTTGAACAGCTGCGAAATGATTGCCTGTATGTGGAATAAAGGACACAAATGGAATTTCAGCGATCAGCGCAATATGCACAACTTCTTCGAAAGCCCCATCTGTATGAAACCGGAACGGCTGTCAGAGCCAAAGCACCCCTCTCAAAAGCCCGTGAGGCTGTTAGAGCATATTGTCTCCATCGCTTCAAATGAAAACGACGTTGTCTTGGACCCTTTTATGGGCGTGGGGTCGACCGGTGTGGCGGCATTAAGAAACAAGCGAAGGTTCATCGGAATTGAAATTGAGAAAAGCTATTTTGACGCCGCTGAAATGAGAATTGGGGTCTACAGATGAAAAAAGAATTAGAACAAATTGCGGAAAATATGAAGGAACTCGGGCTTGCCGCGCTTGCCCATGTGAACAACATACGGCTTATGGAAGACAGATGGTCGGGTATTCTATCTGTGTTGCAGGTAGCACACGCCATTGAGATTTTGGCGAAAGCGCGTATTGCACAAGAGCATCCGCTGCTTTTGTTTGACACATATCCCAAACCCACAAAAAGAGAAAACAGAATCATAAACGAGATGACGCTCTCACAGCTCTCGGAAAAAGGGCGAACGATTGAATGGTCAAGTATAATCGAAATGCTATGGCTTGTTGCCGATATGAAAACTGTGGATATTTCCGCATTCAATGAATTCGGGGAAATACGAAATGCTATTCAACATTTTGGCATAGTTTCCAAAGAAAAGAGCGTTTCTTATCTAACTTCGCTCCAGTTTATATATGGAACTATCGACCCATTCATAAACGAAAGTTGGGGCCTGTTTGCGGTCGATTACTGTCAGGACTATCACGAAGATTCAGAGGATAATTCCAACTATTGGAATTACATAAGAGAGTGCCTGATCGGAAACGAAATCATTTTTAAGGTCTCCCCATTCCTCGCTGAGAACAAGGCTTTTTGGTGGTCATCAATCAAGGTAGCCGAGGAATTTACTGCTCTGGCAGAAGAAAGTGATTTTATTGAACCAATCGAAGTGAGTAAAGAATACTATGATGCGATAAAAGAGCAACTGCAATTATACGATGTCTTTGTCGACTGAATAATAAACGAACCTCCCTGTCTCAGACAGGGAGGTTCGTTATAAGCAGATGCTTTGCATCTCTGTTGTTCCGGCTACGCACGTTATATGTATACCGTTTATCAAAGCTCAATATGTGGAAGTCCTTCTCATATAAGCCACTGATAAAATCAGTGTTCTTGATCACGAGAATAAAGCGGGCTAAGGTCTTCTTCAGCACATACGCAAGCCGTTCTTGGTCGAACTTCGTAAAGTTCACTCCATCATAGTCTGAAAAGTCTGTGTCATAAGGCGGGTCCAAGAACATAAAATCCTTTTCAGACAACTTGACCTTGCTTAAAAGTTCTTCAAAATCGCAGCAATGAATGTCCGTCTTCGCGAACAGCGCCTCCATTTCTCTATTGAACATACCGTCTATTTTCGATCTCATATCTTTGCGATTATATGACATCCCACCGTAGGGAATATTAAACTCGCCCTTCGCGTTAAAGCGAAACATTGACCCGTAACAGTATTCCCGAATAAAATAGAAATTTGCGGCTTGATACTGTATTGACTGATCCGCAATGCGTCCAAGTCGGATGTCATTGAACACCTTGCGGAAGTACATATAATATCCGCTCGTAAAGCCGGTGATCAGGTTTTCGCATAGATCCTCTGGTGAAAACGGCCGTCTTTCGTGATTTTTTGCGGTTCGAATAAACTTATCCTCAACCATTCGGTAAAGCTGGTCATCAAAATCGTTCTTATCCAGCAGCAATTTTTCCGAAAAGCCGGAATTGATCTTATCCGACAAGCCCATTATTAGCTCGCCTAATACTTGGCCAAGCTCTTCTTTGGAAACTCTTCCTTCTGTAAGCTCGGAAAAGATATGAAGCAATTCGCTCGATTCCCTGCCGCAGACAGAAACAATATTGTTGAAGCTGTTGCTATAGCACACAAGCAACTCATACAGCTTCTTGTCCTGCGCTTTGATCAGCTTGTAATACTGCATAAGCGACTCGGAGATGTCATTGATTACTGCGGCTTCAGGCGCGAGATGAAAAAACAGGGCTCCGCCACCGAAAAATGGCTCGATATATCGATTATAAGATGGTATCAAAGGCTCTATCTCAGCGATCTCTCCGGACTTCCCGCCGGGCCATTTGATAATCGGTCTCATAGGTCCACCTCTTCTCGAGTATAGAATATCATAGAAAAGTAAAAAAGGAAAGAGGAAAATCAACCTCATGTATTACTGCTTCCGCCTGTGAATAGCAGTGTTGAGTTAAACTCCAATGCTCGAAAAAGTAACAGCTTTCTTCGTGGAGTTGTGGTATGTGTTGTGGCTACCAAAAAAGGAGTTGATTCTATATAGCTAAGAAACGCGCCAACGGCGAGGGCAACATCCGCAAACGCACAGACGGCCCCCAGGGTGTGGGTCAGCTTTGACCCACACCCTGACCCGCAGATTAAATCAGTCAAAAAAGCAAAGAAAAAGTCCTGTTTTTGATAGAAAACAGGACTTTTTGGAGCTGCTGGGCGGATTCGAACCGCCGACCTCATCCTTACCAAATATTTATCGCCTGTTTTTTCTTGTTGCCGCTTTTCGTACCTTGCTCCTCGGAAGTGCTGGTATCACTTGTGCTGCGCGGCTTCTTTACTGTTCCTTGCTGTAGGTTGTTGTGCCTTGTTTGTTGCGGTTTTTTGGTGACGGTTGCGGTTTTGTTGCGGTTTTTATTGAGCTGCCTTTTTTAGTGCATCTCTGAAAATCTGGCTCGCGCGTTTCATGCTTTCTTGATCTGCGTGTGTATACATCCGAAGCGTCACGGCTTTATCACTATGCCCCAGCTTTTCCGAAACGCTGGCAATATCCGCGCCGTTTGTGATGGCGATACTGGCAAAGCTGTGGCGCAGCTTGTGCGGGTGCAGATCGCCAATTTCGTATCGTTCGGCAAACTTTTTCAAGTACCTTGTGGGAGACTGTGGGTGCATTGGCTTCGGGCTATTGTCCTGTGTAAACACGAAAGCACTGATGGCGTGTTCTGCCTGCTGCAGCCGTAGCTGCTGCAATAGTGCGATTACCGCCGGGTCAACATCTATTGTTCGCATTTTGCCGTTTTTCGGTGTATCAAGATATACGCCTTTTTGCGGCGTGTAGCAGAGATTTCCCGCGACGGTGATCGTATTCACGCCAAAGTCAACATCTTTCCATTGCAGTCCGCAGCATTCTCCGCGGCGGATACCTGTATCAACCAGTAGCCGCACTAACGTTTGCCACTTTAGCGGCTCTTTCTCAAGGCAGGAAAGAATATGCTGCACTTCCTCAACCGTGTATGCCTCCGCTTCGATCGTTCGGACTTCATCCTTTCGTTGTTTCGGCCTTTCGACCTTATCCATCGGATTTTTGGGGACAACATCGGATAAGTATGCCATTTTGAAAAGAGAATTTAGCACCGTATAAACCTTGATTACAGTTGCGTGAGCTTTCCCCCTTGCTTGCATATCAAGCAGTAGCGCAGATATATTTGCCGCTGTAATATCAGGCATTCGCAAATTCCCCATAGCGGGGTATATCCACCGGTCAAGGTTTCCTTGAAAGCTGCTTCTGCTGTTCTCGCTGATCGTCACAGCTTTTGCTGGCATAAATACGCGCTCCCCATATTGGCGCAGAGTTTGAATTTTTGCGGCCTCCTGTTTTTGCAGGAGGTCAACTTCTTTTTGCTCCGCCCGGCTTATAGCCTCCCCATTATCGCAACGGCGCTCAAATTCAGCGGCAACCTTCGTCAATTCCCGGTCAATCGCTTTCTTACTCCACCCTTCCGGTGGATACCAACGAGAAGTCAACCGAGAACGAGAGCGCCCCCGCGACACTTGAATTTCATAGAACGTGCGTCCATCCTTAGTCTGCTTTTCTCTGATCGACGGCATTATTTTTCACCTCTGCTTCTATATTGCCCGCAATCTTAAACAATAGTTTTTGCGCCTCGAATAATGACAGTTCCTTGTCTGTCACAGCAAACTTATAATCTTTCTTTGCTCTTCGCATCGCATCTACGTCCCCACGTTCCTCCGCCCTACTATAAGTAATCGGCTTTTGCTTTATTACACCGCATTCGTGGTGATATATAGCAAGTCGGTTGACCATACCCCAAAAATCATCACACATAATGAGCCAATTTAATTCTGGCAAATCGAAAACACTCTTTGCTATATTTTGGTTTGCCTCATTCAATTTAGTTACAGCCGCTTCCGAAAGGCCAGTTGTTTTTGACGTTGTAGCAATATCTTCATTAACCGTCTTTGTTGTTGTCCTCCCAAGTAGATAATCAGTTGTTACGCCGTAATAGTCGGCAATCTTACAAAGGTTCTCTAATGATGGGCGCGATATTCCAAGCCGGTATTGGTTGATAGCTTGCGAAGAAATGTCCAAATAAGTTTTCAGTGCATTTGTATCCGTTATAAGTTCATCCAGCCTTTTTGCGAGCGTGGCGTTCTGCTTCTCTGCCACATTCATTGATAAAGTCGGTGTTGTTTTGCGCCCCATAACTGCCTCCAAAATCAAATATTACTTTCATTTTTGATAATTAGAAAAGTGCCTCTTGCGTCCTGCCAAAACTTGAAGTACAATGGCGTCAGAAAGCTGTACTTGTTGTAACTTATCATATCAAAGTTTCACTTGCTTGTCAACGGGTTACCTCAAATCAGATGAAAGGACGGCAGAAAAAATGAATACAACGAAAGGTGAACGGAATACGCCATTTTTGAAAATCGGGGCCGCAAGCAAGGCTACTGGCCTGTCGCAGTACTATTTGCGGCGCGGCTGTCGCGATGGGAGCGTTCCTCATGTGATGTCCGGCACAGTTTATTTGGTCAATGTTCCCGCGCTTCTCCGAAAGCTGGGCGCAGCAGAGGGAGGCGCGACGGAATGAGCGAAAACAAAAAAGCCCCTGCCGGTGCTGGAACACCGACAAAGGCAACGGAAACGGCGGCATTAGGCGGGGCAGCTATTTCCTGTTCGTATTCTACCACACCGGCGAGCGTGCGTCAAGTTACGGCGTACCTACCAATCGGCGCGTCCAACGCCATTAGCGGTAAGGAACTGGCGGCGATATTGGGTTACAAAACCCTTCGGTTGCTATCGCGGCAAATTCAGCGGGAAAGGCTTTCTGGTGCGCCAATCTGCGCCGCCGTCAGCGGAGATAGTCGCGGGTACTATCTGGCGAGTTCCCCGGACGAGCTGTCGGCTTATTTGAAAGCGCTGGATCGACGCCTCCGTGAGGTGCGCCGCACTCGCGATGCCTGCGGGGACACGCTGCGGCGCATGACCGGGCAAGAAGTTCTAAAAGGGTGGTGAGCAGGTGGCGGAGATTAAAGAGAAACATCCATCGTGGTTCAAATTGAAAATTGAACGGCGGCAGCTTATAAAGCAGCTTCCGCCGGAAACTGCGGTCAATGTCCTTCTTGCTTGTTGGGAGTATCTGGAAACCTGTGAAATCCCCAACACGTTGCAGCCGTTGGAAAAAATTGCCTTTTCTGCGTTCTTCCCCGATATGGAGGAAGCATGGCAGCGATATGAACAGCGCGTAAACGCCAAGAGAAACAAATCGGTCGACATCGACCGATAACGCTCGACACAGAAGAAGAAACAGAAATAGAAGCAGATACAGAATTATAAAAGGGTATAAGGGTGTCGCGCTTCGCACGCCACACCCCACCCCCACGAAAGGAATTATCGTGCTATTCGATTTTGAAAAGTTTTCCAACATTACTGCCAGTGTGTACCCTGGTGGGGCGTACAGCTTAGAGGACGCTCTAAGCGTCTTTCGGTACTACTTTGGAAAATACGAGGAACATACCGGCAGACCACACCCGCCAATTAAAGCAAGTCAGATCGTGCGTATCTGCCAGGATATGCCCTACATCAGCCAAGCGTGCAGCGGAGGCCGGTACGCGGACATAGAGCCGGAAGATTATCCGACTTTGATCGACAAATATTTTGCCACCAAATACCGAAACTGTGACCGCAACATCAACCATTTTTTCAGCGGCAGGATACGCGAACTAAAATTCTATGAGGAGCTGTATTGATGAATTACTGGGAGACCGAAACGCCTGTAAAGGCAACCACCAGGAGAAATGAGATTGAGTATTACAAGGAGGCGGGCAAGCTGGCGATTTCTCGCCCTGCGTGGACAGATGACAGCGGAAATACCCGACGCGGGAAAACCGTTACACTTGACCTTGCAGCACTCCGGGAAGCGCCGGAGGCGATTGCCGTCTTTGAGGAGATCACAGCCGCCCTCTGTGACTGCCAGAAAGCCGCAGGAAGCGCCGAAGGGCAGGAGGCGGTAAACAACGCCGCAGAATAATAAAAGCTCACAGGCAGGGCTTGCAAGCCGCGCAAAAGGCGGGAAGCGGTCACAGCGCAAAGGCGCGGACGGGGAAAGAGAGCTTGCCGCTATTCTCCGCGAATATGGGTATCCCATAAAGCGCGGTGGATCTATGTCTTTTGGCGATGTTCCCGATCTTGTGGGATTGCCGGGAATACATATCGAGGTCAAAAGAGCCGAGCAAGTCAGGCTTTCAGAATGGATGGCGCAGGCATTGCGGGACAGCAAGCGTTTCCGTGATGGTATACCCGCCGTATTCCACCGCAGAAGCCATGAAGCATGGCATGTGACAATGAGCCTTTCGGACTTTATGACTCTTTATTCCGCAAAAATCCATAATTTTCCGAGAAAGGAGGTTTCCGCCAATGGCATTGACGCAAAACCAACAGAAAGCAATAGCGGCACTGCTGGCCAGTCCGTCCCGTGAAGATGCTGCCCGGAAATGCGGCCTCACATCGCGAACGCTGCGCGTCTATTTCCAGAACGATGAATTCTGTGAAGCGTACCGCGCCTCTTTCCAAGAATTGACAGAAAATGCAACGCGCAAGGCACAACAGCTCCTGTGCCCGGCGCTTGAAACACTGGAGGAGGTCATGCAGGACGCGGATGCACCTCCGGCGGCAAAGACAAACGCTGCGCGGATCGTCATTGATAGCACCATCAAGCTGACAGAGGTCAACGACATTCTGACGCGCATTGAAAATCTCGAACGTGCAAGAGGTGATGGCTAAATGAGCATTAGGACTATTCGTGACCGGCTGGAGAAGCTGGAGGAGCTGACCTTACATCGCCCCGGTGTGGCCGTTATCCTACCCACAGAAGATGGATTTATAGCAGCCCGCGGCGATGGCAAACCAGCACGGCTCTGTAACACGCTGGGCGAGGCGCAGCAATTCTGCGCCGCCTGCGAAACAACAATCATCATTGATGTTTGAAAGGAGAAACTATGAATTTCGGAAAATCTGTACGCGAAAGCGTTGAACTGTGCGTGACGACACTTGAAGAAATCACGGCGGCAGAAAAGGAGCTGGCCGCAGCGAGGAAGGCCGGTAAGATCGCTCCGGCGGATGCCGAGGCGAAGTCTGCTGAACTCGCCCGCGCCCGTGCCGATGCCCTGGGTACGGTCAATACCCGGATCGAGCGCGACCGCCTCGCGCACCACGCCGCCGTTGACGAATGGAACACCGCCGACGGCTCTAAGATTGACACGGGCGATTTGAAGCTGCTGCAAGCCGATTTTCACTTTGATCCGGCGCAGTTCCAGGCGCTTTGTGACAAGCACCGCGACAATGCAACCATGCTGCAGCTCCTTGCGGAATACGGCGAGAAGCACCGAGACTGGGGCTTAACAGCGGATCGTCCCATCGGCGCAAAGGCACGCAAGGACGCTTTTGACCGATTTTGCCGCGATGCAAGCAGCGCCGCCCGTGATCCGAATAGCCTACACGCTGCACTGTGGCTCTCCGACAACGGCACATCGGCGAGCGTGTTTGTCGACTATTGAGAGGCGCAACGAAGGAATCACCACCATCACCGTACACATCATCATACAAATCAGTTCATTTCCACCACAAAAAATGCAAAGGCGCACCCATTTGGGGTGCGCCTTTACTTGATCCTAATATGTGCTTTCGCACTGCCGGCAAGCGGCTTGATAGTAAGATCATATCATAGTATATGCTATATGTCAATGAAGAATTCGCGACACTACTGGTTTTTTTGTGGGAAGTATAACGACACAATTTGAGCGTCGATTTTTTCAAGGTCTCTGGAAGATAGCCTAACTCCATACAATGGATGGGATTTTTGTAGCGGCTGGGATATACGCATCTTACTAATCGTTGTTATCTGATCTACTTTTGCAACCGACCCTGCCTGTAAATGAGAAATTTCATCAACCCATGCGGTCGCCTGCACAATAAGGCGCTGTGCAGTGTCGATTTTTTGCCTTTGCACCGCCCTTAGTACAGACTGCTTTTCGGGGGATGCCGCCTTAATTGAAGCACTCATTTCACGAGCTTCGTCAGCAGTTCTCTTCGCGTCAGCGATTAGTGCATCCAGTTTCTTTTTCACCGGCGAATACACGCCATCCACAAGAACAACATTATGCATGTCATCTTTAGAATCCGCCTTCTTTGATCCAAGAGGTATGACCGTCACTGTATTCCGATTTATAGAGTTGTTGTTATCAAGAACAACGGCATAATGTCGCCCCCCTAACTCTCGGCCAATCCTATATCCGAATTCAACGCGAACAATCGCTCCTCTTTTTAATCTAAATACACTTTGCGGAGAAAAGCTGTCCTCCTCACGGAGATATTTTGTGTACGTTCCAACCCAATAAGAAATAAGCATAGCTCTTTTAGCCATCTTATCAATGCCGGATGCGGAAAAATCCGCAAGTAAAGCTCCTAACGACGAGACAGCTCTACCACAGTGATCGGCCAACTCTTCAAGTGACATTTTCCTGCTCATGTTTCTACATCCTTTGATCTCTTTTTCTCCATGATACAGTGTTTTGTTGGCCGTGTCAACTATTGTTGTTTTGGTTAATTCGCCATTGACTAAAATTGATTCTATGCTTTCGATAATAAGATTGGTACGACTGTGCCCCTCCTTTTCTATTCATTAGTAGCCATATTATTACCATTGTCACATCCCATAGCTTCATCTATAGCCCGGTTTATGAAGCCGTTTACGCTCTCACCGTGAGCCTTTGCGTAAGCCTGTATTACCTCTTTCCTTCCTTTAGGGACAGTCAAGTTAATTCTATCAAGCTTTTCTGCAATCCAGCTATTACGATACTCTGATTTACTGGTCATTTGCTTCTCCGTTCCGGGGGAGCAAATTTTTTGTTCCCTCCTCCATTGTATCTATATTATACAATACAACCAAGTATTGCGCAATACTCATTTTGCACAAATATTGCGCAATAACTTTGGCCGTTCTGCCTATTGATATATTGCGCAATATAATATATACTATAATCACCGCAAGGGAACAAGGGGACGGCCTTAAACAAGCCACAATCAGGCGACAGACATACTGGTGAAATACCCTGAAACAGTGGGTGCAATACATTCCAGACGTCGCCTGGCCTCAACAAAACGAATGGAGGAACAAGAAATGAGTATCAACGAAATGGACAGCAAGATCAAGGAGCTGCGGGAGCTGCATCGCATGGCTGACGAACTGGCCGCAGAGATGGAGAGCATCACGGACAGCATCAAGCGGCACATGGACGCCGAGGGCGTGGATACCCTCAACGGCACGGATTGGAAAGTGACCTACAAGGCTGTGACTTCTTCCCGCCTGGACACCACTGCACTGAAAAAGGCGCTGCCTGACCTGACAGCGCAGTTCACCAAGACCACCACCGCCCGCCGGTTCTGCATCGCATGATGGAAGCCGTTATAACCGTGGCAGGCGCAATCCAGCTTATCCGCTGGGTGCTGACACTACTGGACGCAATTGAAAAGCCCTCTGTGTCCTCGCCAACCAAAGCACGACACAGAGAGCCATAACTACCACCCACCAAAGGGAGGTTGGTACACTTATTGTATCAGCCTCTCACAGAGAAAACAAGGAGGAAAATATGAAAACTATACAAGAACAACTGGAAGAGGAGATTTTACTTCTTACCGACAAGCAACTGGAGTATGTTTTGAAGCGAGTGGAGGATCTTCTATCTGAAGAAGAAACAGAAAAAGGAGGAAAACAAAAATGGGTGTCCCGCAAGAAGTGAAGCGGGCCGTCGCTTCCGCGAACCGCACCGAATTGTTGTTCATTATCGCTGCTGCCCAAGTTAAATTGGCCGCATTGGGATATACGGAAATCCCGCCAATGGCAGAAGACTTAACAAAGGCCGAGGCAAAAAACGTAATCAAGCATATTCGCAAAAAGCAATCTCTCTTTGTTGGCGAAGATGTGCAGTTCTTAGAAAAGATAATCCACCACATTCGCGCCAACTGGCTACATAAACTTTATGAATAAAACGCAACGCCGGGATTGCTCCCGGCGTTCTTTTTTATCCTCGTTGCGGTTTTTGTTGCGGTTTCTTTCTTTCAATCAAGTTGGTTTGAAGAAGGAGAAAGCCTTGAAACCGCTGTGGTTTCAAGGTTTTTCTTTGGAGCTGCTGGGCGGATTCGAACCGCCGACCTCATCCTTACCAAGTGATAAAAAGCCCTCCAGCCGTTGGTATATAAGGCTTTGCGGGCATTTTTGCCGCAAAAAGGATGAGGTCGAAAACGCTTTGCTCCATGTGTTCCGTCCGCTCGTTTCCCCGTGTGGGTCACGGTGTGGGTCGGGAGCATATCTCCGTATCCACATTCCCAACATAGAATTCCGCCATGTCGTCCAGCCGGAGACAGGCTAGACGGCGGTGTGTTGTCTTCTGATGACCGCAGCCGCAATCAATATCAAGGATGCCGTCACCATGCCATATACGGAACGGCTGGTCACTGACACCAGTCAGGAAGTTGACCGGCGTGTGGCCGACGATGCAGATAGTGCCAGGGTAAGGACTTCTATCTTCTGGCTTGATGCGTACCCAGATGCGCGTATCACGGTCGGCACCGGGGCAGCCGTGAACGAGGTGGAACTTCTGCCCACCGACGGTAATGTCCAAATGATCCGGCAGCCCGGCCAAGAAGTGCAGGATCATATTCCGCTCGTGAGGTGTCCGATGGTAGAGCAGCTCCCGATAGGTGGATGAGCCGCCGTTTTGCCGCCAAAGCTCACGAGTACCGAACTCATTATGTGGTCCGAGAGTGGCGAGGCACATCTGCTCGTGATTGCCCAGCAGCATGGTCATGTTGGACGTATCCATGATCAACCGCAGGATGTCTACACCCATAGCGCATCGGTCGATGGCGTCACCGATGACATACAGATGATCGTTTTCAGAAAATTGGGTCAGCGTCAGCAGCCGCTCAAACTTATCCAATTCGCCGTGTATATCTGATACGCAGTAGACCATGCCGTCACCTCCCGTAAATCGTGTTGCTGATAAGTATACTCAATACGGCAGTAATTGCAAGTGGGATCGCGGCTCAAAAACGGTGACGCAGTAAGCAAAGAATACATAAAACCAAGGACGCCTGTAAATTTTCTCCCATTTGGCCCAAAAGTGTGCTATACTAAAGCCATCCTTGTATCGGAGGTACATCATGAGCCAATATGACGCTGTTGTGAAAATGTGGCAGGACTGGAATAACCAGTCGGTCGATGACCTTGCTTTGCGGCTGGACAATTTCCGCATTCTGTTTGCCTACAACTCCGGCAAGATTGAGAATGCCGAGATCAACTACCACGATACCCGCGAGATCTTTGAAAACGGTAAGGTCGTGGGCTACACCGGCAGCACCCGTACCCTGTTTGAGCAGCAGAATCAAAAGGTGTGCTACGATTTTTTGCAGGACAAGATCATTGCAAGAGAGCCGCTGTCCATTGAGTTGATTTGTGCCGTCCACCGAGCATTGACGGAGGGCACTTACGATGAGCGCCGCTACATCGTGAACGGTGAGCGTCCAGGCGAATTTAAGAAGCACGACTATGTGACCGGAAAAAACGAGGTCGGTTCGCAGCCCGATGAGGTAGAGAACGACCTCGCGGAGTTGATTGAAGAAGTCAACGCCATCGGCGCGAAAGCACCCTTGAAGGCGGGGGCGTACCTCCACGCTCGGTTTGAGAATATCCATCCCTTTGCGGACGGGAACGGGCGTGTGGGGCGGACGCTGCTGAACTACTGGCTGATGATCAACGACTATCCTCCCGCCATCGTCTATGAGGAGGATCGCCGCGCCTATTATGACGCGCTGCAAGATTACGATGAGCAGGAGGACTTGACCCCGCTGGTGCAGTTTTTGGAGGCTCAAACGGTCAAAACGTGGTCGCGCAGCACGGAAGACAGAAGCCCAGCACCGCAGAAAAAACTGAATTCGTTTTTGCTGTGATGCTTGTGTGAAGCAATTTTGGGTGACACCGTACTTTTTCCCGCGGAGGGTTTGATGCTCTTTGCAATCTTCACCACATCGTTATCGCTATTTTGTACCAATCAATAAAACATCACAAGGCCGCAGGAATTCAGTCTTGACAAATTTACTTTTCGGATGATACAATTACGTCAGAGGAAATAGTTTCCTTTGCCGTAATTTCATATCGATCGGACGATGGGATCGGGAGAGATCGCTCAGGCGACGCCGAAGGGGAACGCAGAAGCTCTCAGGCAAAAGGACCGGTTTCGGACGATACTCCGAAAAGGCCGGACGGAAACGCCCGACCACCGAAGGTGCAACCTCCCATAGCGGAGGGAATCTCTCAGGTAACTCAACGGGGGCACAAAGCCGTAAAGAGCGGCTTTGTGTCCTTTTTTGCTGCCAAAAAGAAACGCTCTTTAAGGAGGAAAATCGTATGAGCGAACTGAAGCGTACCCAGCTATACGACGTCCATGTGGCCGCCGGCGCGGAAATGGTGGACTTCGGCGGATGGGAAATGCCCATCCAGTACCCCGGCGGCATTATTGCCGAGCACCTCTACACCCGGCAGGTGTGCAGCTTGTTTGATGTGTCCCACATGGGCCGCCTGCTGATCGAAGGGCCGGATCGCAGGGAATTCCTGCAGCACGTGCTGACCAGCAACGTGGCGGCGCTGGACGTAAATCTGGCGCAGTACTGTATCATTCCCAACGAGAACGGCGGCGCTGTGGACGATGCGTACCTGTACATGTTCGAGGAGGACAACTATCTGCTGGTGGTGAACGCCGCCAATACAGAAAAAGACCTGGTGCATCTGCGAAAGGCTTTGGAGGGCTTTGACTGCACCATCACCGACATATCGAAGGGCTGGGCGGCCATCGCCGTGCAGGGGCCTAAGAGCAAGGAAATGCTGACGGCGCTCAACGGCGGCGCACAGCTGACCGAGCCCATGAAGAACGCGCTGGGCTCGGTATCGCTGGAGGGTCATTACGCCCGCGTCGCCAAGACCGGCTACACCGGCGAGCCTCTGGGCTACGAGGTCTATGTCCACAGCGAGGATGCGGAGTGGCTGTGGGATCGTCTGGTGGAGCTGGGCGCACGTCCCGCCGGCCTGGGCGCCCGGGACACGCTGCGCATGGAGGCTTCTCTGCCTCTGTACGGTCATGAGATGGGCACTGCCCCCGACGGCAGCGAGATCCCTGTCTTTGCCGTGCCGTTGGCCAAGTTCGCCGTCAGCTTCTCCGAGCAGAAGGGTGATTACATCGGACGTGCCGCGCTGGAAAAGCAGCACAGCTGCTTTGTAAAGTACATGGATCGCGACTTCTCCGATATGTCCGGCCTGCCCCGGAAGATTGCCCCCATCGCGCTGCTGGATCGCGGCGTCATGCGGGCGGGTATGGAGATCTATCGGGGCGGCAAGCTGGTGGGATGGGTCACCAGCGGCACCATGGTGCCCTACTTCAAGACCGAGGGTGAGGGCCTGTCCACCGTCATTCTGGAGGCCAGCGGCAAGCGCGCCATCGGCCTGTGCTATATCGACAACGACATTCTGGAGGACGACACCGTGGAGGTGGATGTCCGGGGCAAGCGGCTGAAGGCCGTCATCCCCGCCCGTCACATGAGCGTGGGCGCACCTCCCTTTGCCCGCCCGCTGCTGTACGGCGCGGAGGAGGACGCACACGGCGTGGGCAGCGGCGACCGTGCGCCCAAGGCGTTGGAGCTGCTGAAAAAGGCGCTGGAGAACCATGAGTGGCGGCAGGAACAGTGCATCAATCTGATCCCCTCTGAGAACACGCCCAGCCGCGCTGTGCGGCTGCTCAGCGGCAGCGACCCCGCCTGCCGGTATGCCGAGCACAAGAAGATCTTGGCATTCTATGACAAGGAGGTCTTCTACTATCAGGGCACGAAGTTCATCGACGAGGTGGAGCGGCTGTTGGTGGAGGAAATGCGTGCCTACTTCGGCTGCACCGAGGTGGAGACCCGTACCCTCAGCGGTCAGATGTCCAACATGGCGGTGTTCTCCGCGCTGATGGACTGGAAGAACCGCGTTGACCGCAAGTCCGAGGCCAAGCGCCTGGGCTACGTGATGAACAACCACATCATCAAGGGCGGCCACCTGTCCGCACAGCCCATGGGCGCGCTCCACGACTATATCGCCATCGACCCGGTGACGGAGAAGCCCGCCGTGGTGAACTTCCCCGTCTGCGCCGACAACCCCTACAAGATGGACGTGGAGGAGACCAAGAAGCTCATCGACCGCTATCGCCCGGAGCTGATCGTGTTCGGCAAGAGCATGGTGCTGCACAAGGAGCCGGTGGCCGAGATCCGCAGATTCGTGGATGAGCAGAATATTCCCACCACCATCATGTACGACATGGCTCACGTGCTGGGACTGATCGGCGACCATTTCCAGAACCCCTTTGCCGAGGGCGCAGAGATCGTCACCGGCTCCACCCACAAGACGTTCTTCGGTCCCCAGCGCGGCGTCATCGGCGTGAACTACAGGGAGGATGACCTGAAGTACGGCCTGTGGAAGACCATCGAGAGCCGCACGTTCCCCGGCAGCGTGTCCAACCACCATCTGGGTACCCAGCTGGGCATGCTGATGGCCGCCTACGAGATGAACCAGTTCCGGGACGTGTATCAGAAGGCGGTCATCGACAACGCCAAGTCCTTCGCCCGCAGCCTGAAGGCTCACGGCCTGGACGTGGCCGGCGACCCGGCCATCGGCTATACCGAGACACATCAGGTCATCGTGTCCGTGGGCTACGGCGAAGGACCGGACATCGCCGAGCGACTGGAGCGGAACAACATCGTGGTGAACTATCAGGCCACCCCGGACGAGGAGGGCTTTACCGCCTCCGGCGCGCTGCGCATGGGCGTCAGCGAGATGACCCGCTTCGGCTTTGAAGCGGCGGACTTTGACCGGCTGGCCGGGCTGATGGCGGACTGCATCCTCCGGGGCAAGGATGTGAAGGAGGACGTAAAGAAGCTGCGGAGCGAACATCTGGAGATGCGCTACTGCTTCGATGATGCCGAGATCGACGAGGCGCTGGAGCAGCTGGCCGCCAAGCTGGTGTGAGAGACAAAAGGAAATACGCCCCGCCCCGGAGGGGGCGGGGCTGCGGAACAAAAACAAACTGAAAATTCTGATGGAGGTAAAGTATCATGTTGTATCCTGTTGAACTGCAGTATTCCAAATCCCATGAGTGGGTGAAGGCGGAGGACGGCGTCACCGTCGTGGGCATCTCCGATTTCGCGCAGAATGCGCTGGGCGATGTGGTGTTCGTGAACCTGCCCGCCGAGGGCGACAGCGTTACCGCCGGCGATGCCTTTGGTGACGTGGAGTCCGTGAAGGCCGTGTCCGATCTGGTGTCCCCCGTCACCGGCACAGTGTGCGCCGTCAACGAGGAGCTGCTGGACGCGCCGGAGAAGCTGAACAGCGATCCCTACGGCGCATGGCTCATCAAGGTGGAGAACGTGGAGGGCAGCGAGGAGTTGCTGGACGCCGCCGCCTACGAAGCGTTCTGCGCCGAGGAGGGCTGATATATGGGCAGCTACGTTCCCTCTACCGGGGCGCAGCGGGAGGAAATGCTCCGCGCCGTGGGTGTGAGCAGCACCCGCGACCTGTTCCGGGACGTGCCGGAGCAGATGCTCCTCACCGAGCCACTGCGTATCCCCGAAGGGATGAGTGAGCTGGAGGTCAGCCGCGCTATGACCGCTATGGCAGCGGAGAACCGCGTATACGGCACGGTTCTCCGGGGCGCGGGCGCTTATGACCACTACATCCCCTCCATCGTGAAATATATCCCCGCCAAGGAAGAGTTCCTGACGGCGTATACCCCCTATCAGGCGGAGATGAGTCAGGGGCTTTTGCAGTCCATTTTCGAGTACCAGACCATGATCTGTGAGCTGACGGGAATGGACGTGTCCAATGCCTCCGTATACGACGGCGCCACCGCTGCGGCGGAAGCCGCCGCCATGTGCCGCGACCGCAAGCGCCGGGTGACGCTGATCTCCGGCGCGGCACACCCCGACACCATCAACACCGTCCGCACCTACTGCTACGGTACGGGCGATGAGCTGCGGGTCGTTCCCGTCAAGGACGGCAAGACCGATATGGACGCCCTGCGGGAGCTGCTGACAGCAGATGTGGCCAGCTTTTATGTGCAGCAGCCCAACTTCTTCGGCCAGCTGGAGGACGCGGAAGCGCTGGGCGCACTGACCCACGAGGCCGGCGCACTGTATATCATGGGCTGCAACCCCATCGCGCTGGCTATTATGAAAACGCCCCGGGACTGCGGGGCGGACATCGCCGTAGGCGAGGGTCAGCCGCTTGGCCTGCCGCTGGCGGCGGGCGGCCCCTATCTGGGCTATATGGCCACCACCGAAAAGCATATGCGCAAGCTGCCCGGCCGCATCGTGGGCGAGACCACAGATGCTCAGGGCCGCCGCGCCTACGTGCTGAGCCTTCAGGCCCGTGAGCAGCACATCCGCCGGGAGAAGGCCAGCAGCAATATCTGCTCCAACGAAGCCCTGTGCGCCCTGACGGCGGGTCTGTACATGTCCACCATGGGCCCGGACGGCATGGCGCAGGCGGCGGAGCAGTCCATGGCCAAGGCTCACTATCTGGCCGGGGCACTGTGCACCATCGACGGCGTGGAGCTGGCTTACGACGGCGCGTACTTCCACGAGTTCGTTACCCATATGCCCAGACGGGAGGAAGTCCTTTCCGCACTGGCAGAGGGTGATATTCTGGGCGGTCTGCCCATCGGTGAGGACGGCGTGCTGTGGTGCGCCACGGAGAAGGTCTCCCGCGCCCAGCTGGACAAGGCCGTTTCCATTGTAAAGGAGGTGCTGGCAAAATGAAGCTGATCTTTGAAAAAAGCGTCACCGGACGCCGCTGCGCCATTCTGCCCGCCTGCGATGTGGAGAGCGTTTCCCTGCCCGCATCCCTGCGGCGGGAGACGAAGCCCGCCCTGCCGGAGATGAGCGAAACGGACATCTCCCGCCACTATACGGAGCTTTGCAAGCAGGTACACGGCGTGAACTGCGGCTTCTATCCCCTGGGCTCCTGCACCATGAAGTACAATCCCCGCATCGACGAGGAGATGGCGGCGCTGCCCGGCTTCACAGGCGTACACCCCCTGTCCCCGGCGGAGGATCGACGGGGTATGCAGCAGGTGCTGGACACGGCGGCGCAGTACCTCTGTGAGATCACGGGCATGAACGCTATGACCTTCCAGCCCGCCGCCGGCGCACACGGTGAGTTCACCGGCGTGCTGCTCATCAAGCAGTACCACGATGCGCGGGGCGACAAAAAGCGCACGAAGATCATCGTACCCGACAGCGCCCACGGCACCAACCCTGCCACTGCCGCCATGTGCGGCTACGATGTGGTGAACATCGCCTCCGGCGAGGACGGCTGCGTGGATCTGGACGCCCTCCGTGCCGCGCTGGGCGAGGACACCGCAGGGCTGATGCTCACCAATCCCAACACCGTGGGCATCTTCGATAAGAACATTCTGGAGATCACCCGCCTTGTCCACGAGGCCGGCGGCCTGTGCTACTATGACGGCGCCAACCTCAACGCCGTCATGGGCGTGGTGCGCCCCGGCGACATGGGCTTTGACTGCATCCACATGAACCTGCACAAGACCTTCGCCACGCCTCACGGCGGCGGCGGTCCCGGCGCGGGCGCGGTGGGCTGCAAGGCATTTCTGAAGGAATACCTGCCCCACAGCGCACTGGCGGAGGAGCCAGGGCATATCCAGGTACGCAGCTTCCAGGGCAACTTCCTGGTGGTGGTGCGGGCACTGGCCTACCTGCTGACATTGGGCAGGGAGGGGATCCCCGAGGCGGCGGAGAACGCCGTGCTGAACGCCAACTATCTGCTGGCAAAGCTGAAGGGGACGTATACCCCGGCCTATGACCGGCTGTGTATGCACGAGTTCGTGCTGGATCTCAGCGGCCTGAAGAAGGAAACGGGCGTATCCGCGCTGGACGTGGCCAAATCCCTTATCGATGAGGGCATCCATCCGCCCACCATGTACTTCCCGCTGATCGTCCACGAGGCACTGATGCTGGAACCCACGGAAACGGAGGGCCCCGAGACACTGGATCACGCGGCGGAGGTGCTGCGCAAGCTGTATCACAAGGCCTTTGAGGATGCGGAGTCCATGCACACCGCGCCCCACAATATGCCTATCGGACGGCCCGACGAGGTACAGGCGGCGCGCAGGCCCGTGCTGCGCTGGAGAAACGCATGATACGGAGACTTTTCACCTGCTCCGGCAGCGGCACAGACCCCTATCGCAATCTGGCGCTGGAGCGGTATCTCACGGAGACTGTACCGGAGGACGCCTGCGTTCTCTACCTATGGCAGAATCAGAACACGGTGGTCATAGGCCGCAACCAGAACGCCTGGAAGGAGTGCCGCACCGGCCTTCTGGAGCAGGAGGGCGGTGTGCTGGCGCGGCGGCTCTCCGGCGGCGGCGCGGTGTTCCACGATCTGGGCAACCTGAACTTCACCTTCAGCGTCACAGAGGAAAACTACGATCTCCACCGGCAGCAGCAGGTCATTCTCACGGCCTGCCGCCTGCTGGGGCTCAGAGCGGAGCTGTCCGGGCGCAACGATCTGCTGGCCGAGGGGCGGAAGTTCTCCGGCAACTCCTTTTATGCCCACAACGGCAGGGCATTCCACAACGGCACGCTGCTGGTGGATGCCGACATGACGAAGATGGGGCGGTATCTCAGCCCCTCCGCCGCCAAGATTGCCAGCAAGGGCGTGGATTCTGTGCGTTCCCGTGTGGTAAATCTGCGGGAGCTGTGCCCCGGTCTGACCATTGAAAAAATGGCGGAGGCCATGAACCGGGCATTTGAGCAGGTCTACGGCCTGACGGCTGCGCCTCTGCAAGAACAGGACTTCGACCATAACGTGCTGGACGCGCTGTACGCGCAGTTCAGCAGTCGGGATTGGGTCTACGGCCGCAGCGCGCCGCTGGACTTTGCCTGCGGGGATAAGTTCCCCTGGGGCGAGGTGAGCCTGCACCTGCGGGTGGAGCGCGGCGCCTGCCGCGATGCGGCGGTGTATACCGACGCCATGGATGCGGGCTTGTCCGCCGTGCTGGAGGGCGCTCTCAACGGCTGTGCGTTCTCCGCCGGGGCTCTGTGCCGCGCCTTAGAGGGCGCGGCGGTGACGGAGGAGATCAGAGACGATCTGTGCCGTCTCATCCGCGCACAAAACATCTGAAAACACAGGAGGAACTCCTATGTCTGACTATCAGTTGATCGTCATTGGCGCAGGCCCCGGTGGGTACACCGCCGCGCTGCGCGCCGCCAAGCTGGGACTGCATACCGCCATCGTGGAGCGCAGGGAGGTGGGCGGCACCTGCCTGAACCGGGGCTGCATCCCTACCAAGACGCTGCTCCACGCCTCTCAGGTCTATTACGATGCCGTGAACGGCGCCGGCGTAGGCGTTCACGGCAGTCTTTCCTACGACATCGCTGAAATGTTCGCTTTCAAGCGCAGCGTCAGCGAGAAGCTGCGCTCCGGCATCCACGCGCTGCTGAAGGGCGCAAAGGTGGACGTTATCGAGGGTACGGCGCAGATCGCCGCCCCCGGTCAGGTGGATGTCACCGGTGCGGACGGCGCGGTGACACGGTATACCGCGGAGCGCATTCTGGCCGCCACCGGCTCGGTGAATGTCCGGCCGCCCATTCCCGGACTGGAGCTGCCCGGCGTTATGACCTCCGACGAGCTGTTGGAGGGCACGGACACACCGTATCAGTCCATCGTCATTATCGGCGGCGGCGTTATCGGCGTGGAATTTGCCACGTTCTACAGTCATCTCGGCTGTCAGGTAACGCTGGTGGAGGGTATGGCCAACCTGCTGCCCCAGCTGGATCGTGAGCTGGGACAGAATCTGGCGCAGATCCTGAAAAAGCAGGGCGTGGAGGTGCTGACCTCCGCTATGGTGCAGTCTGTGGAGCAGACGGCGGACGGTCTTTGCGTCCATCTGGAGCAGAAGGGCAAGGAGCTGACCGTCACCGGCGAGAAGGTGCTGTGTGCCATTGGCCGCCGGGCGTATTTCGACGGTCTGTTTGCCGAAGGACTGACCCCAGCGCTGAACGGTAAACGGCTGCTGGTGGACGAAAGCTATCAGACCAGCATCCCTGGCGTGTATGCCATTGGCGACGCATCCGCCGCTGTGCAGCTAGCTCATGTGGCCGCAGCACAGGGCACAGACTGCGTGGAGCGGATGTGCGGCGGTAAGGGCAGCATCGATCTGAACGTGATCCCCAGCTGCATTTACAGCGCCCCGGAGATCGCCGTAGTGGGGCTTACCGAGGCCGAGGCCAAGGAGCAGGGCATTCCCGCCGTGTCCGGCAAGTGTACCCTGTTCAGCAACGCCCGTACCATCATAGAAGACCCAGGACGCTGCTTCATGAAGCTGGTGGCGCGCACGGACATCCACGCGCTTATCGGTGCACAGCTCATGTGCCAGCACGCCAGCGACATGATCTCTCAGTTGAGCACCGCCATGGTGAACCGTCTGACGGTGGAGCAGCTATTGACTGTCATGCGGCCTCACCCCTCCTTTGAGGAGGCACTGGGCGAGGCCGTGGAGAATTTAGCGTCCAAATTGGCGTAACACAGCAGGCAGAGGAGCGCACCGCGCTTCTCTGCCTGTTTTGCAGGAGGTATTCATGGATACGATACAGCAGCAAAAGGCGGCTCTGCGCCGGGAGCTGGCAGCGGCAGAGCGGACTATGATGCCGGAGGAAAAACGTTTGTCCGACAGCGCTATTCTTCACCATGTACTGAACACACAGGAATACCGCCGCGCCCACACGGTATTTGCCTTTGTGGGACGGGCTGATGAGATCGACACGCGGCCACTGCTGGAGCAGATATTGGCGGACGGCAAACGGCTGTGCGTGCCGCTGTGTACCGCTCCCGGCGTCATGGAATGTCGTGAGGTGCGGGACCTGACCGTGCTCCGTCCCGGTGCTTACGGCATTTCAGAGCCGCCGGACAATGCACCGGCAGTACCGCCGGAATGCGTCGATCTGGCCATTATCCCCTGCGCGGGCGCGGCTGCGGATGGCCGCCGTCTTGGACGCGGCGGCGGTTACTACGACCGGTTTTTGGCACAGTATACCGGTGACGCACTGCTGCTGTGCCGGGAAAGGCTTTTGTGCCCAAGCATCCCGCAGGAAACACACGACATCCGCGTCCCCGCTGTTGTGACGGAGCAGGGACGGCTGGAGTAAGGAAAAGGCATCCCCGGTCGGGGATGCCTTTTCCTTATTTGCTCTGTGCCAGTTTCTTTACCGCTTGGATGGCCATGTCCACCTCGTCCTCCGAGTTGAACACGGAGAAGCTGAATCGCACCGCACCCTGCCGCACCGTGCCGAGGACTTCGTGCAGCCGGGGCGCACAGTGTGCGCCGGGCCGGGTGGCAATGCCGTAGTCGGCATAAAGCACGTCCGACACCTCGGCGGAGTCCCAATCGCGGATGTTCAGCGACACGATGGCCGCCCGATGCTTCGCGGTGAAGTCGCCGTAAACCGTCACGCCATCTATATGCCGCATGCCCTCGTAAAACCGCCGCATCAGGGCTTGCTCTTTCTGACAGATGGCCTCCACGCCTGCCTCCAGCAGGTAGTCCACCGCCGCATCCAGCCCGGCAATGCCGTGGCTGTTCAGCGTACCGGCCTCCAATCGTGTGGGGTAATCCCGTGGCTGCTCCCGATCGAAGGAATGAACGCCGCTGCCGCCCCGCAGCAGGGGGCGGATATCCACGCCGGGACGGATACACAGCCCGCCTGTGCCCTGCGGCCCCATGAGCCCCTTATGTCCGGTAAAGCACAACACGTCCACGCCCAACGCGGTCATGTCGACCGGCATCGTCCCTGCCGTCTGAGAGGCGTCCAGGATCAGCAGCGCGCCGTGGGCATGGGTCATCTCCGCGATACACGCCACATCCGGCATATCCCCCGTCAGGTTGGAGGCGTGGGTGCAGACCACGGCTCTGGTGTTGGGGCGGAAAAGCGGCGCGATATCATCAGGCCGAATGTGACCCTGACGGTCAGCCCGGACAAAGTCCAGCCCCATGCCCTGCGCTTGCAGCGCATACAGAGGACGCAGCACGGAGTTGTGCTCCAGATCGGTGGTAATGGCGTGATCCGACGGAGACAGCAGCCCTTGAATGGCGATGTTCAGCGCCATGGTGGAGTTGGAAGTAAACACCACATGATCCGGGCGCGGGCAGCCCAGCAGCCGCGCCAGCTTTTGCCGCGTCTCGTATACCGTGCGGGACGCCTGTAGGGACGCGCCGTGGGCGCCCCGGGCGGCGTTGCCCGCCGTCAGAATGGCCTGCGCCACCGCCTCCGCCACCCGAGCCGGCTTGCGGAGCGTGGTGGCCGCGTTGTCCAAGTAGATGAGCTTTTCCATCAGTACATCTCCAGTATGAAGCAGCCGCTATGACCGACAGCTGCTGCGTCCAATGCGGCACAGAGCGCGTCCTGCTCCTGCGGCAGCGCCTTCCACGCCAGGCCGCAGCCTGCCGCGATCTGAGAGGGAACAGGGATCATCCGCCCCGGCAGGCCGGCACGCCGGAACAACTCCTCCGCCGCCATCGCCTGCGATGTGGCATGGAAGGTGATGACCAGCGCAGGCTTTTTCTGCCGCGTCAAGGCCGGATGACCTTCGTGGCCTGCATCTGCTTTTCCACGATGACGTACATATTGGTCACGCCGCCCACCCGCAGCTTCTCCGTCAGGCCGTAGTGATTCAGGCAGGTGCCGCAGGTCAGGATCTCCACGCCCAGCGATTCCAGTTTTTGCAGATCCTCCAGTGAGGCGGAGCCCTCGCAGGTGACGAATGCGCCGCCGTTGTAGAACAAAATGGTTCTGGGCAGCGTCTCCTGCTGGGTCAGGGCGAACAGAAAGCCCTTCAGCAAAATCTTGCCCAGCGTCTCGTCGCCCTCGCCCATGTGGTCGGCGGATACGACCACCACGGTGTTGTCCGCTGCGGGGGGAACAGTGCAGATGCCGTCGGCGTTTTCCGGCAGCTCCGCATCCTCACCCACGGTGATGGTCACGCGGTACTGCTTTTCGCCCAGCTGCTCCGTTTCTATGGCGCAGCCCTTGCTCTCGGCAAGCCGGGTCAGATTCTCCACAGCCACTTTGTTGTCCACCAGCGTCTGTACCGCGCCCGCGCCGTTCAGCTCCTTCAGGGCGCGCAGCGTCTTGACAACGGGAATGGGGCAGGCATCGCCCATAGCATTGACCTGTATCATGATAAAAGTCCTCCTTGGTTCTTTTGTCAGAATAACGCTGGATATATTGTACGCCGCCGGAGGGACTTATGCAAGAGGTGGCTTTGCTCCATGGGAAAGTATTCCCTAAAAGCAGGAGCGGCACGCTTTCGCGTGCCGCTCCTGCTTTTAGCGGGGGATGTATATTGAGAGAAAACAGATGGCGATTTGATTTGTCTCACGCGGCGGCGTGAGCATTGCTGCGGGCGGTGCGCTCCTCGTAGTCCAGCTTCAGCAGCCCGGCCTTGCCAGCGGCCCAGGTACCCACAGCGCCGAACACCACGGGCAGATAGTAACCGGCCTGACGGATGGGCTCGTCAGCGGCGGTCATCAGGAAAGAGGTGGCGACCACCAGAACGAGAGAAACAATAGCGGTCAGGATGTAGTTATTGATGTTTTTCATGGTGGATTCCTCCTTAAAATTTGTTTTAATGTTTTGGTTTGGTGTTGGTTTCCTTTTGTGATTATATAGTAGAATATTTAACAGGAAAAGTAAAGCTATGGAATATGATAGTGCATATTAGCAAAACTAACAGGATGGCGGTCGAGACAAAATCGCAATAAGCTCGGCATCTGTGAATTTGCTGTTGGCTGTATGCCGGATCTGTGGTACAATAATGCCAGTGCTATAGAAAAAATGAGGATATGTGTATGACCATGCAGGAATATATAGCCGCCGCCAAATGGCTGGCGGCGGAGGATATGATGCTTCACCCGCTGGCGCAGCTGGACAGCATTCCGACATCAGAGGAACAGCAGGTGCTTGCGGAAACGGAAAGCGGCATCCTCACCGCGGATGCCGCGATAGCTGCCGCCTGCGGCGACATCGACCCGCGCACCGTGTTTCTTTCCGCCCATGCGGGGGAGCAAGCGCTGCAAGCGGCTCACGGCAGGTGCCGCTATCTGGCGGAGGACGCGGAGAGCGTCCGGAAGCTGGACGCTCTGACCGCGCCGCTGCTGCCGGAGGGATATTTGGAGGATATTGCCATCCGTGTTTATCCCAATGGCGGCGGAGAATTCACCGCGCAGAACATTCCCACATTTGCAAGGCTTATCCGCCGGACGGACAATTTGGCTGTCCGGGCGCTGTTTCTGCCGTTCGACCAAAGCGGCGACCTATCCCGACAGGCGAAGGACGCTTTCAGCCTTGTGAAAAAGATCCGTTCCGACCTGCCCTGTATGCTTCACGCTTTTTGCTTTGAAGGACTGCTGGAACCGCTGGCTCAGGGCGACACTGAATTGCTGCAAACGCTCAGAATGCTTGCGTCACTGAACGACACCTCCCTGTATGCGTCTTTCTTTATTTCCTGAATACACAAAATGAGCAGAGCCGAAGCTCTGCTCATTTTTCCAATATTACTTTCGATACGGGGTATCGCTGAGGGGCAGGCTCTGGCGGAACTTGCCATCCAGCCGGTAGTAGGCATGGGCGCAGGCAGGTGCGGTCGGGATCATGCACAGTTCCCCGCAGCCCTTGGCGCCAAGTGAGAACGGCAGCTTGTCCGCTTCCTTCGGCTGGCATAGAATGACCTCCAGCTCCGGGGCCTCTGTGGCACGCATGAAGCCGATGGTGCCGAACCTGCTCTTGGGATAGCCGTCCACGCATTCAAACTTCTCCGTGACGCCGTAGCCGATCCCCATGACCATGCCGCCCTCGATCTGTCCCTCCACGGACTGGATATTCACCGGCGTTCCCACGTCAAAGGCAGAAACGGCCTTTTCAATACGGCCCTGCTCATTGAGAATGATGACCTGTGCGCCGTAAGAATAGGAGACATGACTGATGGGATTCTCCTTGATGGCGCCCAGAGGATCGGTCTTGGCGGAGTATTCGCCCAAGAACTCCTGCCCCTCCAAATCGGCGATCGTCTTGCCGCCGGAAAGAGCCAGCTTCAGCTTTTCTCCCACCCGGCGGGAAGCCTCGCCGGTCATAACCGTCTGGCGGGAAGCCGTTGACGTACCGGCGTCCGGTGTCCGAACCGTGTCCGCCGCCTCGAAGACAAACAGCGCCGGGTCGAGTTCCGTCACATGGCAGATCTCGGTGAGCACCATTTGACCAATCCCCTGTCCCATGCAGGAGGCAGAGGTACGGATGTGGATCTTGCCCTGCTCCACGCTCAGCAGCACCCGGCCGATATCCTTTTTTCCCATGCCGGTGCCGGAGTTTTTGAAGCCGCAGGCAATACCGGCATAGGGATGCGCATAGTAGATGTCCTTCACGGCATCCAGACAGGCAGCCATATTGGTGTTGGGATCGGCGGTCTGACCGTTAGGCAGCACATCGCCAGGCTTGATGGCATTGCGTCGGCGGAATTCCCACGGATCAATGCCCACCATTTCGGCCAGGAGATTGATATTCATCTCTGTGGCAAAGCAGCTCTGCGTCACGCCGAAGCCGCGGAATGCGCCGGAAACAACGTTGTTGGTATAGACTGACATACCGAAAATGTCGATATTCTGATAGTTATAGGGGCCAGCGGCATGGGTGCAGGCACGGTGTAGAACAGGACCGCCGAGCGAAGCGTAAGCCCCGGTATCAGCGATAATGATCCCCTTCATACCGGTGAGGATGCCGTTTTCGTCGCAAGCGGTGGTGAACTCCATTTCCATGGGATGACGCTTGACGTGATAGTCCAATGACTCCTGACGGCTGTACTTCACCTTGACGGGCTTTTTCGTCGCCCACGCCAGCAGCGCGGCATACTGCTGCACGGACATATCCTCCTTGCCGCCGAAGCCCCCGCCGACAAGCGGCGCGCGGCAATGCACCTTTTCCTTTGGGATCTGCAGCATTTGGGCGCACTCCCGCTGCACATCGTAAACCGACTGACTGGTCGTGTAGATCAGCAGACCGTCCGCTCCCTCCGGCATGGCTACGCAGCATTCCGGCTCCATGAAGCCGTGCTCCTGCCAGCCGGTTTTATACTTGCGGGTAACCACATATTTCGAATTTTTGATGGCCTCGTCCGCATTGCCCCGCACCAGATTGGCGCGGCTCATCACATTACCGTCCGGATGGATGAGGGGCGCGTCGCCGCGCAGTGCATCGAAGGGATTTGTCACAGCGGGCAATTCGGTGTAATCCACCTCTACCAGCGCAGCGATCTCGTCGAGCTTTTCTTTCTTATCTGTGGCAATGACGGCCAGCACATTCCCGACATAACGGGTAATATCGCCCTCGCCCATCATCACATCCCAGTCCTGCTTGATATGTCCGATCTTATTGCAGGGAACATCCGCCTTTGTCAGCACCCGCACACAGTCAGGGTGTGCCTCCGCGCGGCTGATGTCGATGCGATTGATACGGGCGCGGGGATAGCGGGAGTAGACGCAGCGGGCATAGAGCATTCCGTCCACCGCAATGTCATCGGCGAATATACCGCTGCCGTTGACCTTTTCTGCCGCGTCAATGCGTTTGGCGTGCTCGTCCATGTGCAGCGTCTTCGGCGCGGGAGGAATTGGCTTTTTCTCGCGGAAAAATTCTGCCGCCATTAAGATCGCATCCTCAATTTTTTTGTAACCGGTGCAGCGGCAGAGATTGCCCTTGATGGCCTGTTTTACATCAGAGCGGGTCGGGTTCAAATTCTTGTCCAGAAGGCTCTTGGCAGAGATGATCATGCCCGGAATGCAGAAGCCGCACTGCACAGCACCCGCTTCGGCAAAGCAATGCTCATAAACGCGCATTTCTTCGGCTGGAATGCCCTCGACGGTTAGGATCTGCTTCCCCTCAAGCTTACTGAGAGAAAGCACACACGCCTTCATTTTTTTGCCGTCCACCAAAACCGTGCAGGTGCCGCACACACCCTCGCTGCATCCGTCCTTCGCTGCGGTCAGGTGCAGGTCGTCGCGCAGGAAAGGCAGCAGCTTTTTGTCTTCCTCTGCCGTATACGTTTTTCCGTTGATAAAAAGTTTGTACATAGATCGCTCCTTATCCTTGTTTCGAAGAAGGCGCTCCTGCAAGGAGCGCCTTCTGTGCTTTTTTCCATTCAGATGCCCTTTGCCGTCAGAAAATCAGCCAGCAGGTTCATGCAGACGGTCTTGCGGTATTCCGCGCTGACGCGGCCGCGGGTCAGCACCAGCTTTTCGGAATAGGCGTTCAGCACATCTGCTTTTTCGGCTCTGGCTTGCTCCACGGTCTTGCCGATGAACATAGCCTCCAGCTCACGATAGCGCAGCACCGTGTCGGCCACCGCGCCGAACCCGGCGGAAAAGCGCGTGATGGTGCCGTTTTCCACGCTGAGAATGCCCGCAAACGAAACACGGGAGATGGCCAGCGCGTTGCGTCCGCCCACTTTCTTGTAATAGTAGTCGTCGATACCGGCCTTGGGCAGCAGGATCTCCGCGATGATCTCGTCATTATGAAGATCCAGCTTCTTGCGGCCCAGATAGAATTTCTCCACGTCCACCACGCGCTCGCCTTTGGCGGACAGCAGCCGCAGCTTCGCGCCGGTGACGAACTCGATGAGCACGGAGTCCGCCTTGGCAGAGCCATTGCCCAGATTGCCGCCGAAGGTGCCGGCATTGCGGATGGCGGGGGCGGCGATGCGGGAGATGGCCTCCTTCATCAGCTGCGGGACGATGGGGCTGGAGAGCGCCTCGGTGTAGGTGACCGCTGCGCCGATGCGGACATAGTCCGCGTCCTCGGAGATGCCCTTCAGCTCCGCCAGCTTGCCCAGAAACAGATAGCTGACGTTGGGGCGGTTCTCCACCATCAGGTCGGTGCCGCCCGCGTAGGGAACCAGATCATGCTGGCTGCGAAGCTCCAGTGCCTCGGCCAGCGTTTTCGGTGCATATCCATTTACCATAATCCGCTGCCCTCCTTTGCCGCGTTCATGATGGCGTTTACAATGGCGTTATAGCCGGTGCAGCGGCAGAGATTGCCGGACATACCTACCCGGATCTCCTCCTCGCTGGGGTGCGGATTGGCGGACAGGATACTCTCCGCCGCCAGCACCATGCCGGGGATGCAGAAGCCGCACTGCACAGCGGAAACCTCGGCGAACGCCTTGTCCAGCGCCGCAAAGCGCTCGGTCTCGCGATAGCCCTCCAGCGTCACAATGGTACTGCCTTCCACAGCGCCCATAGCCACGCAGCAGGAGTTGATGAGCTTGCCGTCCAGCAGGACGGAGCAGGCGCCGCACTCGCCCTCCTTGCAGCCACATTTCACGGAGGTGCAGCGGAAGATGTCCCTCAGCACGTCCAGCAGGCGATTCGCCGCGCTGCCGGCGTAGGAAACGGCCTTGCCGTTCAGGGTGAATTGAATATCGTTCATTACGCTTCCTCCTTTGCCAGAGCCTCGATGGTGTCCTCAGCGGTGAACGGCGCATGGTGCAGTCGGATATTGCCGCCCAGCGCCTGCTCGATGGCCTCCACATAGGCGGGCGCCGCGCCCACCAGAGGCAGCTCGCCTGCGCCCTTGGCGCCATACGGCCCGAAGGGATACTCCTCCACATGGAGCTGGCAGTTCAGTACCGGCACATCCACGGCGGTGGGGATCAGGTAATCCGAGAAGGAGTTGTTGCGGATGCGGCCCTTGTTATCGTAGTTCATAAACTCTGTGGAGGCATAGCCGATGCCCTGCAGGAAACCGCCCTCCATCTGACCCATGACGATGTTGTAGTCCATGGGCGTACCAACGTCGAAGGAGGCATAGGCGCCCAAAATCTTGGCAAGACCGGTGTAGGTATCCACCTCCACCTCAATGGCCTGCGCGCCCCAGGCGTAGGTGGGATAGGCGTCGCCCCGGAACTTATCCAGATAGAAGGGGATCATGAAGTCCGGCTCGACGAACTTTTCCTCGACGATCTGATCCTCGCCGTCCTTCCATTCGGTGCGCAGCTTGATCGCGGCGCGGCGCAGCAACTCGCCCACGGTCATCAGGGAGCGCGACGCCACGGTCGGGCCGGAATCCGGCACGCGGGAGGTGTCGGGGTGGTCGTAAAAGACCTTCTCGAGGGGCAGGTTCAGCTCGTGGGCCACGATCTTCGGGAACGTGGTGCGCAGGCCCTGCCCGATCTCACCGTTGGAAGCGAGAACTTCGACTGTGCCGTCCTTATATTTGTGCAGGCGGGCGACCGCCTTGATGAGGTCACGCTCACCGGAGCCGGTGAAGCCCGCGCCGTGGAAGTGCATGGAAAAACCGATGCCCCGGCGGTAGCGTCCGGTCTGCGGCTTGGCGTACTCCTTGTGCTTGCGGCGCAGGTCGCAGGCCTTGTCCACCTCGTCCACCATGGCGGGCAGAGGGACCGGGAAGTGATATTTGCCGGAGGTAGAGGTAGCGTCGCCCTGCTTGACAAGGTGCGCTTCTTTGAATTCAAGTGTATCCACGCCGAGGTCCTTGGCGATGTGATCCATCATCATCTCCACGGCGAAGAAGGTCTGCGGCGCGCCGAAGCCGCGATAAGCGCCGCAGGGTGTGGTGTTGGTCTTGAGAGCACGTCCGTGGACGTGCAGATTTTCGATGTTATACACACCGTCGGCGCAGATGATGCCGCGCTGCAGCACGACGGCGGACAGGGTGGTATACGCGCCGCCGTTGAACTTCACGTCGATGTCCATAGCCGTGACCTTGCCGTCCTTGACGGCCACCTTGTAGGTACACAGGGACGGGTGACGCTTAGAGGTAAATTCCAGATCCTCGCGGCGGTCGAAGACGCAGCGGACAGGCTTTCCGCACTTCTTGGCGGCCACAGCTACCTGACAGCCCAGAATGGACGGAAATGCCTCCTTGCCGCCGAAGCCGCCGCCGGTGACGTCCTGATGCACATGGACATCGGCAGGGCCGCAGTTCAGCGCCCGCATCACCGCGCCGTGGACATAGTAGGCGCACTGCATGGAGCCGTGGACGAACATCCGCCCGCCTTCCTCCGGCTCGGCCATCATGCCCTGCGTCTCAAGATAGGTCTGATCCTGATAGCCGGTCTCAAATTCCTCTTCGTAGACCTTGTCGGCCTCGGCAAAGGCCTTGTCGATATCGCCCTTTTCGTACTCGTAGTTGAAGAATACTTCGTCGGCCTTGCGCAGATCCAGCATGGGCTCCAGCTCTTCATATTCCACTTCGATACGGCGGAGAATGTCCTCGCACACCGCCTCGTCAGGGCCGCAGACCATGCCAATGGGCTCGCCGATGTACTCCACCGTTTCGCGGGCGTAGACCGGGGTATCGTCCATGACGATGTTCACATTGTTGTCGCCGGGCACGTCGTTTTTGTCCACATAGAAATAGCCGTCCGGCAGCTCCGGCACTTTCACGGACAGCAGCTTCGCCCGTGCGTATTTGGAGCGGAGCATTTTGCCGCAGAGAATACCGTGCTTGTCGATGTCGCAGACGTACACGGAACGTCCTTCCATCTTGGGCGCATGGTCTTTCTTCACGACAGATCTGGAAATGTTATGCAACGCAGATTCCTCCTTTATTGTGTTATCCTTGGTACCGCTGTACGCAGCGGGAATATTGCGCAAAAGTATCTAAGTCCGTCCAGCAGCCTACATCATCCACGGGGACGGTGACAACGGCGTCCTCGTGGAGCTTCCAGAAACCTCGGAGTCCTTCCGCACCGTCATAGTGCAGAATATCGGGGATGAAACGGCTGTCGATCAGCGGCGGGTGCTTACGGTAGCCCTCCAGCGTCGGAAAGACGATAGCGGGGGTATTCTCCGGCATGGCACGGTATACGGCTAGAAATGTCTCCTTGGCCACAACGGGCATATCTCCCGGCAGCAGGAAAAAGGCATCGCACGGCGGTATGGCGGAAAGGCCAATTTTGATTGAGGTCAGCATATCCGTTGCAGCATAGCCGTTATTGTAGACCATGGTCAGGCCGGTTCCGAGGTAGCGGCTCTTGAGAATGGCTTCGATGTCCCGTCCACGATGGCCGAGCACGACGGTGATGGGACTGATGCCGCACAGGAGCATGGAGTCGATGGTGTTTTCGATCAGCGTCTTGCCCCGCAGGGGCATCAGCGGCTTGAAATCTCCCATCCGCTTTGAACAGCCCGCGGCAAGGATCAGACCGCCAATGCGTTTTCTCATTGGTCGGCCTCCCGGAAAAACTGACAGCCATAACCGGTACACCATGTGGTGAGCGCTGTAAGCATTGCCTCCAGCGGCAGTGCCGCTTCTAACATGGCGGAAAGAAACGTGCCTGCCTGCTCATACATGGGAACTGAAAACTGTGCATCCCCTATCGAAAGACGCAGAGAGTTGTCGCATTCGCGACACTGCGCACAAGGCAGAAGTGTCACATCCGACGTGATCATTCCCATAAGCTCCCGTAATGCGCCGGGTGCGGCAGCAACGACAACACATAGCAATAATTTTCCATGTCCTGTTTGCTCCAGACCGAATTCCTGCGCACTGATGAGGTCAATGAAATCCGGATGATCGTACAGCCTTTGCAGCGGCAGATCATCGTCACTCATGGTTACCGGAACATAGGCCGGTGCGGCAAAGACCGTGCGCGGCGGGCTGCCTTCCTTTGAGAACGTGCTGGCGCAATAGGCCACGCCGTTTTGTTCTTGCATTTACATCGTACTCCTTACAATAGAATAACGCTAATTCTATTGTAAACGTCCTCTTTCGCATGTTCAAATACTTCCTGAAAAGTATACGCTGAAAAAGGGCGTTTTCGTTTTGTGCATTTTTATATAAGACCTGTTTCACGGAACAGTGCGTCAAAACGCTGCTGTGCGAAATCGCGTACCTCATTCTCATATTGCTGAAAGGCGTACATGAGCTGCCTGCCTTTTTCTGTCAGGCAGGTCTTGCCGCCGTTTTTGCCGCCATGCTGCCGCGAGACCACCGCATAGCCCAGCTCATGCTCCAGCTTGTTCATCATGTCCCATGCCTTCTGATAGGAAAGGCCCATGTGCAGGCAGGCCTGCCGAACGGATTGCAGGTCAGCGATAAGGAACAGCAGCAGCTTCAGCCGCGAATTGAGGAACATATTCTCCTTGTCGATGCTGATCTTCACCGTGGGCGCCAGCAGAGAAGCGTTGTGTTCCTGCAAATGCTGGCGGAGCTGCGGTTCATTGTGTACGCTCATCAGAATGCCCGCATCCGGCACCGCAATACGTTGCTTGTTGCAGTCACATTGCCGGATCGCGCCACGCAGTCCATCCGGCCCCTCATAGGCAAGGATCTGCGGGATGACCCCGCTTTGCAGAATGATGGGGTGTCCGCCGCGCCCATTGCAGGTCGGCGTTACAATATCGGCTGTGCTTGCAAGCAGCGTATGGAGCGTCTGCGCAAAAAACATCGGAGCGTTGACCGGTGTAAAGACCACACGGTCGCATTTGCCCTGCAAATACGAAAGTCCCAGTTTCACGGAGGAAAAGAGCTCAGGTTTCTCGCACTCTTTGTTTTTGATGAATACGACGCCCAGCGGCGCAACCTGCCTTATGACCTCCAGCTCCTCTGTCCCCGTCACGACCACGATGGGAAACACACCTGCCTGCTGCAAGGTCAGAACAATGCGCCGGACGATTGGAATACTACCGATTTTCAACAGCGGAACCGCGTCTTTTTTACTGGCCGCCGCGATTACTGCGCCCACAGAACCGAATCTCATGTTGCACACTCCCCATCCGACCGTTTTTTATATAGTATCACGATGGGGCGGAAGTGGGCAAGTTCTTTTGCCGCGCATCACGCAATTCATTTCGCTGTATTTAGAATGAATACGCCCTCATAATAGGCCAATTATCGCACTAAATCTCTCTCTTTTTTAAGTGTATTTTGTTGTTCCTTGCGGTGCTGTATTATGAATTGCTTCGCCAGATGTTCATCTGATTCCTCTCTTAACAGTCGGGATACCTCTTGCTTGGCGTTAATCAGCAGACTGAGCGAAGGCTTCTTCTGCAAAGGCCCCTCTAACTGCTTTTCTGCCGACTTTTCCTGCGCAGGACGGATGGCCTGACGCACTTTGTATAGCTCCACCGGATCAAAATCCGCAGCCTGCGCTTTCAGATCGGTGTACTCAGCCAGCACCTTATCCAACTCGGCAGAGTATTTTTGCTCCTGCGTCTCCAGCTTTTTCAGACCAGTCTCCATCGTAGCAATATCCTTCCGGAACGCCTCTGCGCCTGCATCCTCCGCATACTCGAATCTCTGTAAAAGATGCGACTTTTCGGAGCGCAGTTCCTCCAAATCTTCCGTTAATTCTGCAATGCGGACAGCCAGCGCCTTGTGTCGTTTCACATGGTATACTGGCAATTCCTTTTTCTCGGCAACCAACGCTTTGCGCTCCTTGCTCTTTTCCTTGATCTGCTGTACCAGACCGGTATAACGCTCCAGTTCCGGCCTCCATACGGCGAGAGATTTTTGAATATGCGATTTGCCGCCGCGAATATGGGAGAGCTGGTAGCAGAAGATCAGCACGCGGCTGCGCAGCTTCTCCAGCCCCTCCGCTATGGCAGGGACAGCACGGGCGACCAGCGCGGTCAACTTTTTGATTTCAGCTTTCAACTCCCGCAGCAGCGCATTGTCGGATTTGATCTGTCGGTTCAGTTCGCGGCGGTCAGAGATGATTCCCTTGCGCTCCAACGCCTGTGCTGCTACGCCCTCATGGATGGTGGGGATTTCATCCAGTCCCCGTGCGGCATTGCTGCGGTGGTCAATGCGTTCCTCCCGTCCCGCGCGTTCTAGATAGCGGTTGGACACATCAGCCCATGCTGCCCGCCATGTCACAAGCTGTTCCTCGCTGTTCCAGCGTTCGGAGATGGGATTTTGCCTGCCGTACAGGAAGAAGCACAGCAGCCACAAGCGACATCTGAGCCAACAACGACAACAAAGGGATCAGACACAGTACCGATCACAACGCAGGAGCAACCACAAATAGAGAATACCCATCAGGAGGAAAGCGCTCCGCAAACTGTCCCCCCTGAGCCGGTCGAGGAACGTATACCTTCGGAGGATATTCCATCAGAAATCGTCCACGCCAAGACGGGATATGTGGAGCCGGAACCAACGCCAGAACCTGAACCAGCCCCCACGCCATCGATACCTGCGGACCGTCAAGCCGCCATCGACGCCGCCAACGCCTATGCGGTCACGCAATACGGTGTCACCACGGGCACAAGTCTGACACTGGACAACAGTGCCTACCGATTCCCTGCGGCGGTGCCAACAGACGCATCGCAGGAAACATTGGAAGCCAAAACAAAGGACATGGTGGACTTTACCTTCCGCCAACTCATGATGCAGGCGGGACGGGACACCATCGCGGACGCCGGATTCCGCCGCAATGTCTACATCGTGGAGGATGGCGGCAGTCTGCTGATCTACGTTCTCTACGACGGTTAAGCGGCGCAAAACCTGCGTCGGTGTAAGCAAAGAATAGGAAAATAGTCTCTGCTCGATTTGAGCAGAGACTATTTTCCTAAACCGGTCAAATCTGCTTCAATTTCTCCAGATACTCGGCATCGCTCATTCCGCCTGCTAAGAACGCCGCCTTCACATCCTGAATATACGCCACTTTATGGTTCCATTCCTCTGCGTTGAGCTTTCCCCGATACTTCCATGTTTTCAGCCGGTTATATACCTTGGTGTATTCACGGTAGGCAAATTCCTTGCCGTTCTTTTCCTTCTCCTTGCGGTGAGCGCCGACCTGTCGGCAGGTGCGTGTCTCCTCTCCCGGCGCTACCTGTTGGCAGTACACTGTGTCGTATGCCCCTGTCAGCAAAAACCACCTGTCGCAGTTGTGACATAGTCGCGGGACGTTCCCCGCCGCCATGCCACGGTACAGATCCATGTACAGAAAGCTGACCAAGTCCTCGAAGGTCATTTTTTCTGCGATGAACGGCAGCCCCGTTTTCTGGTTTCGCTCCACCACGAAAGAAATGTTCACCGGAAAATTGTCCTTGTGTTCGTCCATGTACGCAAGATCCTCTGCGTCCTCTGTCTGCGAATAGATCTCCCGGAAGGACTCCATACTCTCCTCAAATGCTGCCGCATAGGCCTCCGGTCTGCGGGAAGGCAGCTCCTCAAAAAAGTCGGTTAACATGTCGTCCGCGTCATACTGGAACCGCTTGAGGTCATCGGCCATGCAGCTATATCGCCCCTGCCAGCGCCGCAACAGTTCATTCTCCCGCGTCCCGACTGTGAGCATACGGTCATGCTTCGCCGCATCCTCACGCAAGTCGTGGATCATGGAGCTGACAGCGCTGCGTTTTCCATGCCAGTACGGGATTTTGTTATACAGCGGGAGCTGCTTGATAAGCGCCCACGCCCTGTCCAATTCCTGAACCGCCATACCTGCACTGGACGCAGTCCGTGCGTTCAGAAATACATTGAATTCCTCGTTGGCCACTTGGGTCAAGTCTTTTAATTCTGCGAGAAGCGCATCGTCTATCTCCAGGGCTTCGGCGGCAAAATATCCCAACGGATATTCCTTGCCCGCCACGATGCAGCTTTTCTTTCCGAACAACACTTCAAACCACTCAAAGAGACTGTCGTTCTGATAGCTCATGTCTCACCCTCCGTTTCCGATGGAGTTTGTGTTGTGTACCCAACAACCGCCAGAGCTATTGCGCCTGATTTTCGGCTGTGCTATGCTCACATTGTATCTGATGGATGGCCGCAAGTCAATCAGATACGATTGCGGTAATTCAAAAAGAAAAGGTAACGCAAACATGAAACAATCGAAATACACCACCTACGACGAGCTTCCGCTGTTCCTCAACGCGGAAATGGTGGCAAAGGTGCTGGGCATTTCTATCTCCAGCACTTATGAGCTGATGCACGAAGCGAGCTTCCCCGCGCTGCGTGTGGGCAGCCGCATCGTTGTCCCGAAAGAAAAATTCTGCCAGTGGGTAGAGTCGCAGACAGGCGGTGCGAGATGACCCACGCCTTACCATGGCAGAAGCCTGCCCCTGCCAAGAACTACTACCCCGTGCCGAAAGTCATCTGTCAACTTGGCCTGTCTCCCGGTGAGATCGCCGTGTACTCGTTCCTGCTGTTCTGTGAGGATCGTAAGACCTACCAGTGCTATCCCAGCTACCGCACTATCGGTGATGCGGTGGGCATGAGCCGCAACACGGTGTGCAAATATGTGCGGTTGCTGGAGGAAAAGGGCCTCATCCGCACAGAGCGTACCACCGTCACATTGAAAGACGGACGCAAACGGAACGGCTCACTGCTCTACACGATCCTGCCGGTGGAGCAGGTACTGGCGCAGCACAATCAACACCAACTGCACCTCGCGGAGATGGCCGCTGAACGTCACCGCGCCCAGCAGAAACTGGCGGCACAGGCCGCAGAACCACCGTGTTTGCCCTTGTGAGCCGCTGTGTGCGATTACAGAAGCCTAAGAGGGTAACGATAGCGGCCCCAGTTATTTGGAGCGCCTTTAGGCGGGATTTCAAGGCTCTGCGGAGGACGAAAACAGAGGCAGGAGAAAGGCATTGGCGCTTTTCCGCACCTATGCCGTTCACGGAAGCCCGCAGTGCGGGCTGCCACGGGGGGTTGCGGGATCTTGAGATTGACGCTGATTTAGGGGCTCCCAATATGCTTTGGCGCTATTCTTTGGAAAAATGCCCGTTTGCCCCGTGTTTTCAAGGGTTTTGGGCGGTGCAGACATACGAAAAAGGAGGAATTTTTAATGGACAACAACGGAAAAAGCCGTCACTCCGTGTGGCTGTCAGATGAAGTGTGGCAGGAAGTGGACGCATTTTACAAGCTGGATAATTGCCCCACTCGCAACGAGTTTGTGGAGAAGGCTCTGCGACAGTATTGCGGTCGCTTACACGCCGAGAGGACGGGCGCATATCTGCCTCGCGCACTGCAAGAGGTGCTGGAGGGTACGCTGGGCGTGTTCGGTGACCGGCTGGGCAGGCTGCTGTTCAAACTGGTGGTGGAGCACAACATGACCAACCATCTGCTGGGCGGCGACATAGATATGACCCGGGACGAGTACAACAAAATGCGCGGCAGCAGCGTCCGTGAGGTGTCGGCGACCCACGGTACGATCTCCTTCAAGGATGTGCTGCTGTTCTATCAGAGAGAATGACCGGCGCAAAACCTGCGTCGCAGTAAGCAAAGAGAAACACGAGAACTAATTGATAACTTTCCCTTAACTCTTAATTTCGGCGGTGGCTATTTAGACTGCAGTGTGGTATGTATGTTGGCTAACAAAAAGCAAAGGAGCTGATTCAATGGCCAAGAAACGCGCCAATGGCGAGGGCAACATCCGCAAACGCGCAGATGGTCGCTGGGAGGGTCGCTACACCGCAGGATACAACGCAGAAACCGGCAAGCGCATCATCAAAAACGTTCTCGGCAAAACGCAGGCAGAGTGCAAAGCGAAGCTGGCCGCCGCTATGGAGGCCACCAAGGGCATCGATGTCAGCCGTGCCGACGAGTATACCGTGGCCACATGGCTGCGAAGTTGGTACGATATCTACGCCAAACCCAACGTGCGGGTGGCCACGGCGGATCGCTACCGTCTGATGATCGAGCAGTACGCCATCCCCCGTATCGGCAGCATCAAGCTCACCAAGCTGACCGCCCACGACCTGCAAAAGCTCTACAAGGAGCTGATGGAGAGCGGCCGTACCAACCGCAAAAGCGGTCACGGCAATCCGGGACTCAGCAGCACCACGGTTCGGAGTTTGCACCTGATGCTCCACAATGCCCTGAACCGCGCCGTAAAAGAACGCCTGATCCTCCGCAACCCCACCGAAGACTGCATCGCACCGAAGGTGCAGAAATTCGAGATGCAGATCCTCCAACCGGAGCATATCAAGACTTACCTCGACGCCGCGGATAAGAGGGGACTGCTGCCCATGTTTTATCTGGAGCTGGTCAGCGGACTACGCAAGGGGGAGATCACGGCGCTTCTCTGGAGTGACCTCGACATCCAAAACAAAACCATCTCCGTCAGCAAGCAGTACGTCAAGAACCCCAATGGGGAGTTGACACTCTCCCGCCCCAAAACGGAGACTTCGGTCAGAAAGGTCAGTATTCCACAAGAGGCCGTCGACCTGCTGGTTGCCGAACACAAGAAGCATCCCGACAACCCCTATATGTTCCCGTCACCGGCGACAGGGGAGATGTACTACCCAGACTCCGTCGTAAACTTACATAAGAAAATTCTAAAAGACGCGGGCCTGCCGCACATACGCTTTCACGACCTCAGACACACATTCGCAACGCTGGCACTGCAAAACGGCGTGGACGTCAAAACCGTCAGCAGCATGCTGGGCCACTACGATGCGGGCTTCACTCTCCGCACCTACACCCACGCAACAAGGCAGAAGCAAGACGAGGCCGCACAAACCATGGGCAGCTTCATGACGCAGGTGATGTGAGTCAATCTAAAAGAGAGGAGCGGACGGAATATCCGTCCGCTCCTCTTTCAACCTTTCCGTGCATTTCCGCGTGTGGGTCACGGTGTGGGTCAGGCGGTTGACCCACATTTTGACCCGCACTGTTTTCAACATTTATGCAACAAAAAAGCACCGAAAACCGAAGTTTTCGATGCTTTTTGGAGCTGCTGGGCGGATTCGAACCGCCGACCTCATCCTTACCAAGGATGCGCTCTACCTACTGAGCTACAGCAGCATATATGGCGACCAAGAAGGGGCTCGAACCCTCGACCTCCAGCGTGACAGGCTGGCGTTCTAACCAACTGAACTACTTGGCCATGTGCGCTTTCGTCTTGGAACTCAAGCTTGCTTATTATAGCAAGCGTACCGCCAAATGTCAACACCCATTTCTCGATTTTCTTGTGAAATTTTCATCAGAGGGCGGCAGACAACGCCCGCCGCCCTCTGTCCATTTACAGTTCCCGCACCTCAAACCACTTCACGGACAGCGCCCAGCTGCCGATAAACACAGCCAGCGAGATGGCCATAGTCGCCAGCGGAGACAGCGTGGCCGGCGCGCCGGACTCCTTGGACAGGTTTACCAGCAACGCACAGACCCCCGCCATGACCATCAGCATGACGATATACACCACGCGCCCCTTGGTGGCACCCAGCTTGTAGGTGGTGGGCAGCATGACCGAGGGGACGATCAGTCCCACCGGAGCCATCATCGCCAGAAACGGCATGGCCGCCGCGGTATCGTGCCGCAGCAGCACCACTGGCACCGCCAGCAGGCAGACTGCCGCCGCCGTGACAAGGCAGGTGATGTACTTGGCCGCCACGATCTGCCGCCGGGTCACGGGCAGCGTATCGCAGCAGGACTGCCAGCCGCTCTTTTCATCGTCGCCGATCAGCGACGCCGGCAGCGTCCCGGCGAAGAATATGGGATACAGCATCCACACCGCGCCCCCGTTGCTGTCCGTGGACTGGTACAGGGCAAGCCCCAGAAAAATCACCAGCATCAGCAGATACGTCTTGCCGAAGTGCCACAGGCTCCGCGCTTCCTTATAAAACAATCCCTTCATCTCACACCTCCTTTGCCATGAACACGAACAGATCCTCAATATTCACCTGTCCCAGCGCCATGCCGGCAGGCACCGCGTCACGCCGCACCAGATACTCCGTACCGTAGGGCGTGGTGTGCCGCCCGCACACCGCCGCCGGGTCAATGTCCTCTGCACCGCCCCGCAGGATGCCGTATTCCTCCGTCAGCCGATCCTTCTCTTCGCACAGCAGCAGCCGCCCTTTGTGCAGAAACGCGATGTAGTCGCAGATCTTCTCCAGATCGCTGACGATGTGGCTGGAGATCAGCACGGCGTGCTCCTCGTCCCGGGTGAAGTCCGCGAAGATGGTCAGTATCTCGTCCCGCACCACAGGGTCAAGGCCGCTGGTGGCCTCGTCCAGCAGCAGAAGCTTCGGCTGATGGCTCAGCGCCACAGCCAACCCCTGCTTCATCTTCATACCGCGGGAGAAATCCCTGAAGGGCTTATCCTCCGGCAGCGCCAGCCGCCGCAGATAGTCTCTGTACACCTCCGGCTGCCAGCAGGTGAAAATGCCTGCCATCATGCAGCCGATCTGCCGGGCGGTCATGTACTCCGGCAGCCCTACCTCGTCCAGCACCGCGCCGATGTCCTCTCGCTCCAACGGGGTCAGCGCCCGGTTGTCCTTGCCGTAAACGGCGACGGTGCCCCCGTCCCGGCTGAGAGCGTTCAGGATCAGCCGTATGGTGGTGGATTTGCCCGCGCCGTTCTCGCCGATCAGCCCCATGATGCACCCCGCGGGCAGCGTCAGGTCAAGCCCCTGTAAGGCAAAATCACCCCGCCGCTTCGTCAGGCCGCGTATCTCCAATGCATTCATTCTGCTTCCTCCTTCTGCAAGCGCCACATCTCGTCCAATTCATTCTCTGTCAGCCGGCAGGCGGACGCCAGACGGCGGACCTCTTGCATATGTCCCTCTATCTTCTTCAAATTTTCCTCCCGCAGCAGCTCCGTGCTGCGCTCTGCCACGAAGCAGCCCTTGCCGGGCAAGGTGTAGATGAATCCCTCGTTTTCCAGCTCGTCATAGGCCCGCTTGGTGGTAATGACGCTGATACGCAGATTCTTGGCCAGCGCCCGTATGCTGGGCAGCGCCTCGCCCTCGGCCACCTGTCCGGACAGGATGGCATCCTTGATCTGGCTGTAGATCTGGTCGTAGATGGGCGCGCCGCTGCGGTTGTCGATGTATAGCTGCATAAGAGGCCTCCTTGTGCAAACTGTATATGAACAGTATACACAGTTAATTCCGATTGTCAATAGGAAATTTCTGTGGTACAATATCCGGCAGAAACGCAGTACACACAAAGGAGCCCTTCATGTATATCGGAAACGTAGAAATACACTCCAAGCTGTACCTGGCACCCATGGCCGGTGTTACGGATCTGGCCTTTCGCCAGATCTGCCGTGAGCTGGGCGCAGGCATGAGCTGCACAGAGCTGGTCAGTGCCAAGGCTCTGTGCTATCAGGACAAGAAAAGCCGGGGCCTTTTGAAGCTGGCCCCCAACGAAAAGCCCGCCGCTGCCCAGATCTTCGGCAGCGATATCCCCTGCATGGCTGAAGCCGCCGTCATCGCCGCCGAGGTGTCCGGCGCAGATATTATCGACATCAACATGGGCTGCCCGGTGGGCAAGGTAGTGGCCAACGGCGACGGCTCTGCCCTGATGAAGGATCCGGAGAAGGCTGCCCGACTGGCCGAGGCGGTGGTCAAGGCCAGCCCCGTACCCGTGACGGTGAAAATGCGCCGGGGCTGGGACAAGGGCAGCATCAACGCCGTTGAGTTGTCCAAAATGCTGGAGCAGGCAGGCGTCAGCGCCATTGCCGTCCACGGCCGCACCCGCGCCCAGATGTACAGCGGTCAGGCCGACTGGACCACCATCCGCCAGGTGAAGGAAGCGGTATCCGTGCCGGTCATCGCCAACGGCGACATCTTTTCGGCAGAGGACGCCGTCCGCATTTTACAGTTCACCGGCGCGGACATGGCCATGATCGGCCGGGGCTGTTTCGGCAATCCGTGGCTGTTTCAACAGGCTCAGGCAGCGCTGGAGGGCCGTCCCATTCCTCCCCTGCCGCCGCTGGCGGAGCGCTGGGACACCGCCGTGCGCCAGATCGAACTGGCCGTTGCGGACAAGGGCGAGCACATCGCCCTGCTGGAGGCCCGCAAGCAGCTGTGCTGGTATCTCAAGGGCGTGAGCCACGCCAACTACTACAAAGAACAGATCGTCCGCCTGACCACACTGGAGGAGCTGTACCGGGTGGCGGCGGGGGTCAGGAGGGATCTGCGATGAACAATGAACAGGACATCCTGCGCCGCGCCCAGCAGGGCGATAGCGAAGCTTTCCTCCTGCTGGTGGAAGCCTATCAGACACAGGTATACCGTCTGGCCCTGCGGATGTGCGGCGAAGCGGCGGCAGACGACGTGACCCAGGAGGCGTTTCTCGCCGCATGGCGGGCACTTCCGGAGTTCCGCGGTACCTGCCGCTTCTCCACATGGCTCTATCGCCTGACCACCAACGCCGCCATCGACTGGCTCCGCCGGGAGAAGCGCCATCGGGGCATGGATGATGTCACCGAGCTGGAGCTGCCGGATGACGGCCCCGGCCCGCAGGACCAGGCAGAACAGGCAGAAACACAGCAGACTGTCCGCCGTGCGCTGGGTCAGCTGTCAGAGGAGCACCGGCAGGTCCTGCTGCTGCGGTATATGCAGGAGCTGGACTATGCCGAGATCGCCGCGGCGCTGGAGATCAGTGAGGGCACCGTGAAGTCCCGCATCAGCCGGGCCAAGATGCGGCTGCGGGAATTGCTGGACGGCAGCGGGAACCTTTTTGACGGTGGGGCCGTCTTACAGACAGAGATCAGTGAAAGGAGGGAGCAGCCGTGACACAGCAGCCCTTTGACCCGATGGATAAACTGCTTCGCGAAGCGCTGGCGAGCGACGCCCTGCCGCCCTCCGACCTTACGGACCGCATTATGGCACAGGTGGAGAGAACGCCCCAGGGCGGCAGCGCCGCCTCCAATCCCAAACGCAATTATAAGAAATGGTTGCTGACCGCCGCCGCATGTCTGGTCATCGTGGGCGCGGCGTTTCCCCTGGCGCTGCAAGGCCGCGCCGGCCGGACCGATCACGCTGCAGATGACGCCGCCACCGCCGATACGAATGCCGACAACGACATGGTCAGCAGCTACTACGGTGGAAACCGCAGCGATGTGCCAGATGGTGCCGCGCCGTCTGACGGCACCGGCGGAGACCCCGAGCAGGCACAAAAGAACAACTCCGCACACGACCAACCCTTTGACCCGATGGACAGCGCTCTGGACCATGCGGCCGCGCTGCTGGAGCAGCAGGGCTGTACGCTGGAGGTCCTGGCCCGTGCGGATGATGCGGTGCAGGTAGCCATTGCCGATGCGGACACCCATCCCTCCGGCAATACGGACCTGCTGAAAAATGCCATGGTGGCCTCCGGTTTCGCGCTGGAGGGCGACTGGTATGTGTTGGAACAGGAGGAAACGACCCCGTGAAGCTACACACCAAGCAACTGACCCTCGCGGCGCTGACCGCCGCCGCCTACGCCGTTCTCAGCTATTTCGGCTCTATTTTCGGCATCACCTACGGTCCTATCCAGTGCCGTTTTTCCGAGGCGCTGTGCGTCCTGCCCTTTTTTCTGCCGGAGACGGCCTGGGGTTTGGGCGTGGGCTGCCTGATCGCCAACCTGCTCAGCCCCTACGGCGTGCTGGACATCGTGGTCGGCTCCGCCGCCACCCTGCTGGCCGCCCTGCTGACCGCCCGGTGCCAAAAGAAGTGGCTGGCCCCTCTGCCGCCGGTGATCGCCAACACCGTGCTTATCGGCCTTGTCCTGGCCTATGAGCAGGCGGGCACCTCCGCCGCCTTCTGGCCCACCTACGCCTTCAATGCCCTGACGGTGGGCCTGGGCGAGGCCGTGGCCTGCTATGGCCTGGGCGGCCTGCTGCTGTGGCGGCTGGACAAGAGCAATGCCTTACAGCACTATTTGCAGAACCGATGAATGAAAAAGCCCTCCTTAGGCCAGACGGCCTTTTCGGAGGGCTTTTTGCCGCAAACGCGCTCCTGCGGACCTGAAATGCGTTCCGGGCCGGTTGCAATCTGCGGCGTCTTGTGTTACCATAACACTTACTACGATGCCCCTCGGGTGCCATTAAAGGACGTATACGTTGTATGAACGAGAGAGATAGAAAAAAACATACCGCCACCTCCCGGCTGGATACCAGTTCTCTGCCCCGCGGCCCACTGAACTGGGTGTTCTTCCCGGCGGCGCTGCTGTACCACGAGCTACTGCTGCGGGCCTTCGACAGGCAGAGCACCTTCTTTACCGGGACGCTTGTGCTGGTGGTGCTGTTCGCACTGGGCGCAGGGCTGTTCTGGAGTCTGCTCATCAATCTGTTCCGTCACCGCCAGGCGGCTACCATCGTCTCTATCACCGCCACCTCCCTGTGGACGGTGCTGGTGTGCGTGGAGTACTGCTGCCGCAGTTACTTCAAGTCCTACTTCGCTCTGTCCTTCATCGGCAACATGGCCAGCGACGTAGTGGGCGGCTTCGGCGACACGGTCCTGCCGGATGTCGTGCTGCCCCGCCTGCCCTTCATCCTGCTGGCCTTTGTCCCGCTGGCACTGTGCATCCTACTGCGCCGGCGCATCGTCACCGAGCAGCGCATGGGCCGCTGGTCCCTGCTGTTCCTGCTGGTCATGTGTTTGCTGTTCGGCGGCATCGGCAGCGGTCTGGCCCGCTGGGGCACCTATCACGATGCCTATACCTACAACTTCACCACCGATACCGGTGTGACCCACTTCGGGCTCAACGCCAGTGCCCGGCTGGAGATCACCTACGCCATTTTCGGGCACCCCAGCCCCCGGCTGCCGGACACAGACACGAAGACAGATGTGCCGGATGACACCTCTGTTGTCACAACGCCGGTGGTTTACAGTGAAAATGCCATGGACATCGACTTTGCCGCCCTGGCAGAGAACGCCTCCAGCAGCGCCGTGGCCCGTATGTCCGACTACTTCGGCTCGCTGACGCCCTCCAAGCAGAACGCGTACACCGGTATGTTCCAGGGCAAGAACCTCATTCTTTTCACCGCCGAGTCCTTCTCCCCTTGGTTCATCAGTGAGGAGCTGACGCCTACCCTCTACCGTCTGACCCACGAGGGCTTCGTGTTCGACAATTTCTATCAGCCCGGCTGGGGCCAATCTACCACCGGCGGCGAGTACGCGGTGATGACCGGTCTGCTCCCCACGTGGGTCAACGGCAATGTCAGCTTCTACGCCACAGCCAACAACAGTATGCCCTTTGCCCTGGGCAATCAGTTCCGGGCTCTGGGCTACACCACCGCCGCCTACCACAACAATATCTACAACTACTACCGCCGGGACAAAACCCATCCCAACCTTGGTTACGACTATCAGGGTCAGGGCAACGGTCTGCAGCTGACCGAGGACGGCAGCTGGCCCTACTCCGATCTGGAGATGATCCAGAACACCATCACGCAGTATATTGACACCTATGTACAGAACGGCACACCCTTCCATACCTACTACATGACCGTCAGCGGCCACGGCGGCTACGGCTGGGGCCACGCCATGGCCGCCAAGAACCGTGCCAAAGCTCAGGCCGCCTATCCCAACGCCTCCCCCCAGGTCCAGGCCTATGTGGCCGCCAACCTGGAGCTGGAGAACGCACTGACCTACCTGGTAAACGCGCTGGAGCAGGCCGGTATTGCCGATGACACCGTCATCGGCCTGGCCGCCGACCACTACCCCTACCTGCTGTCAGAGACAGACATGGACTATTATAACGAGCTGCGGGGCTTTACAGACTCGGAGCGTGACACCTCCCGCTACCGCAACGCGCTGATTCTGTGGTGCGGCGGTATGGAGGAGGCTGTTACCGTATCTGAGCCGTGCAGCGCCGTGGACATCGTGCCCACGCTGAGCAATCTGTTCGGACTGGAATATGACTCCCGTCTGCTGTCCGGCCGGGACGTACTGGATCAGGACTACGACCCCGCCGATGCCTACGGCAGCATCCCGCTGGTGATCTTGCCCACTGCTGCCGGCAACAGCTGGGCCACCGCCGCCGGCGTGTATGAGTCCTCTACCCGCACCTTCACCGCCAACCCCGGCGTCACGGTGCCGGAGGGCTATGTCAACGCCATCAACGACCGTGTATCCCTGCAATACTACTACGCGGAGCTGCTGGTGACCTATGACTATTACGCCATTGCCCTAGGAGACCGTGCCCCCAACGCGCCGCAGCTCCCCACCCCCACCCCGGCGGAGGATATGACGCCGGAGGAAACACTGGAGCAGCCGGACTACATAGAGCCGGAGACATAAGCAGCGAGCGCCGTCCTGTCGGACGGCGCTCGTTTTCCTATGTACTCAGCGGCTGCCCGTGCCGCCCACCGTTGTCTCCGCGCCGGATCTCGCATCTTCCTCGGATACTGGCTTCGCTGCGGCCGCCGCAGATATGGGACGTCCACCGTCCTCACCGCCAACGCCGAACAACTCATACACCATGCGGCGCAGGATATAGCGCCTGTGTTCACGCTCATGCAGTCTCATTTCCGTTGTTATACCCCCATTCCTCCGCCGCCCGGCTGGCGGTGGGCACTCTGCTGTCTGCCATTATAACACCGCACACGGTCGAAGCGCGGCAGAACACGTCTGCTGCCGCCGCCATCTTCGTCACAACGGGCGAAAGCGCCCCATCTGGAGCGCTTTCGTTCTTTCCGTACACCAAATTCGTCAATGCCGACCCACGCGGTCCCAGTCCGCTTCGTTTTCGTACAGAAGGCGGGTCCCCTCCAGATACTGGGAGTCCATCGGGTTACTGATAGATACCGCCGCCTTATACTTCTCCAGTGCACGGCGGGACTTTTCCGGCGGCTGCACGGTACCGGCGCCGGCAATGCACCCGCCGGGGCAGGCCATGCCCTCCAGCAGATAGCCGTCGTACTTACCCGTCCGGGCGATACGCAGCATCTTCCGGCACTCGTTCAGCCCCTCCGCGGCGGCGGTCTTGACCGCCACCTCCGGGTGCAGGCGGTGGATCACCTCCTCCACCGCCTTGGCCACGCCGCCGCCGGCGGCAAAGCCTACGCCGGGGGCACTGGCCTCGTAGTGGGAGGGCAGATCGGGGATCTGGCTGAAGTCGATGCCCTTGGCCTCGAACATTCCCCTCAGCTCCTCGAAGGTGATGACAAAATCCACATCACTGCGGACACTGCGGCGGCTGGCCTCCAGCTTTTTGGCGGCGCAGGGACCGATAAAGACAATACGGCACCCGGGACGCCGGCGCTTCTGCAGCCGCGCCGTCAGCACCATAGGCGTCATGGTCATGGAGATATATGGCGCAAAGCCGGGAAACTCCTTTTTGGCCATCACGGACCAGGCCGGGCAGCAGGAGGTCGCCATAAATGGCTGCTTCTCCGGCACCATACGCAAAAACTCCTCGGCTTCCTCCACCGCGCACAGATCGGCGCCCACGGCCACCTCCTCCAGCGCGGCGAACCCCAACTGCTGCATGGCGGCCTTGATCTGCCCCGGCGTTACATTGTCTCCGAACTGGCCCCAGAAGGCCGGCGCGATCACCGCCACCACCTCGTCGCCCCGACGGATGGCGTGGATCAGTTGGAACAGCTGTCCCTTATCCACGATCGCGCCGAAGGGGCAATTCACCAGGCACATACCGCAGTTGACGCACTTGTCATAGTCGATCTTGGCGTGGCCGTACTCATCCTGGCCAATGGCATTCATGCCGCAGGCCTCCTGGCAGGGCCGGGTAAACTTGATGATGGCGTGGTAAGAGCAGGCATCCCGGCATTTGCCGCACTTGATGCACTTATCCTGGTCGATATGCGCCTGTCCGCGTTCGATAGCAACGGCCCCCTTATGGCAGGCATTCTGGCAATGGCGGGCCAGACACCCCTGGCAGGCGTTCGTGACCTCATAGTGGGTGGGCGTGCAGCCGTTACAGGCGTACTTTATGATGTTCACCAGCGGAGGATCGTAGTACTTCTCCGCGATGGCACTCTCCTCCACCCCGTCGCTGAGCAGGCTGTGCTCCGCCACCGGCCGCAGGGGCAGGCCCATAGCCAGCCGTATGCGCTCGCCTACGATAGCCCGTTCCAGAAAGATGGACTCCCGTTGGTTGCCCACCTCACCGGGAACGATCTTGTAGGGCAGCTTTTCCATGCGGCGGTAGTCTCCGCCCTCATAGGCCAGCCGCGCCACCTCGGCAAACACCTGCTTACGCATATCCGCAATGGAGCATTTAAAGTTTCTCATAGGTACACTTTTCCTCCGAAACCCCCAGTCTTTTGTTACCATTATAACAAATTCATTACGGAAAACAATATGCAGTTGCGAGAATTTCTATCGCCGCGCGAATGTTTCCTCATGCAACCTGCACAGCCTTCCGCCACAGCCGTTAAGGTGTTGTTAAGATGCCTTTTATCTCCGATCCCGCAGGGCCTCCTCCAGCTTGTGCAGCGCCTTTTTTTCAATGCGGGACACGTAGCTGCGGCTGATACCGTAATGGAGCGCCACCTGCCGCTGTGTCTGGGGCAAATGGCCGTCCAGGCCGTAGCGCCGCCGCAGAACATCCGCCTCCCGAGGGGTCAGCTCCCGGGCCAGCATCTGATGCAGCAGACGGCGGTCCTCCTTGCTTTGCAGCTCCTCCAGCATGGTATCCTCTTCTCCCACCACATCGCCCAGATACAACGCATCACCCTCCGGCCCCGTGTCCAGCGCCTCGTTCAGCGACACCTCCCCCTGCAATTTTTTCTGTCCCCGGAAGTACATTAGTATCTCATTTTCTATACAACGAGCGGCGTAGGTGGCCAGCTTGATTCCCTTGTCAGGGCGGAAGGTATTGACTGCCTTGATAAGCCCGATCGTTCCGATGGAGATCAGGTCCTCCTGGTCAGTGGACTGCGTGTAATACTTCTTGATGATGTGGGCCACCAGGCGCAGATTGTGCTCCACCAGTATATTCCGGGCCTCCAAATCTCCGGCGGCACAGCGCTCCAGGCACTCCCTCTCCCGGGCAGCAGACAGGGGCTTGGGGAATGACCCGGCGCTACCGGTCAGGTGCAGGGACAAAAACAGGCTGTTGCACAGCAGCAACAGTGCAGCAGACAGCATACGCATCGCTCCTTTCACAACACCCTATGCCCTATGGGAATGTCCCTATACAAAAAGAACACGGACGGCAGCGCCGTCCGTGTTACAGTTCCTCCTCCGGAAGGACCTCACCCTCCTCGCCATTG